>ERZ1673962.59-NODE-59-length-94732-cov-148.215543_pt1 | contig 94732 bp, 88 predicted proteins | sample MGYA00580188_ERZ1673962 | MGnify/ENA primary metagenome ERZ1673962 (study PRJEB41334, sample SAMN05608104) | rock metagenome | biome: terrestrial subsurface; feature: shale formation; material: shale | place: USA: Pennsylvania ...
GGGCAGCACCGTACCGGAAAGGTCAGGTGTTGCACTCAGTTTTTGCCGCCGCCGATTGATATCTGTTGCTATTCAGCTGACGGAAAAAGTCATGCGAAGAAAGACCGATTTTTCACATGCTGCTGAGAGAGCTAAGAAAAGGCCGATTTTTACGGAATGACAGGCTTGTAAGGCGCATGCTTACTGAGCTGATTTCTTGGAGAAGAGATTCTCAGACCATCCCTGGAAAGGTCCATGAAGGAAAAATATCCGGTCGGCCCCATGTGGTCCTAGTAGTTATTCCGCGATAGCGTGACTTTTGTGGTCAAGCAAGTGACTAAAACAACATGGCCTAAGCAATGACCGTTGTAGCCAGACTTTCTCAATTGCGGAATTTATTTAGATAGCAATCAGTTCACCAACTTGCTGGGCACGAGTGATGAACCTGCTCAGCTCTTCAGATGGCGGCTGATCAAGCAGGGTAATGAATGTTGGCGTACATGGGACATCATCAGTGACGGGGCGAACGATAACGTCTGGGTGACTATACAAGGTTATTTGCGACGCCAATCCGACGCCAATGCCGTAACCCGAAGCCACGAGCATCATCATTGGCTCATGCCCCGAGACATATTCGGCCACCGCAGGAAAAGGCAATGTGTACTCGTGGAACCAGCGGCGAATGACATCGTGCCCGCCTGAGCAAAGCTCGGGATGGCAAAGAACCAGCGCGTGTCGAGCAACCTCTTGGAGAGGAATTTTTTCAAGAGCAAGGAGCGGATGGTTCCTGGGAATTGCGATCGCAGGGCGGTCTGTCCAGACGACTTCTTTAACGTATCCATTGTTGAGTTCGGTGTGCACAGTGAATCCAGCGTCAATCTGGTCGTGCCCTAGCGCATTGTTCATCTCCTTGACCGTCATTTCGATGATTCTCACCTCAGTAAGAGGTTCTTCCTCACGGCAGCGGGCCAACAATCGTGTCAATCGAGGTTGGGCGAGCCCGTCGGCCAGGCCTATGCGCAGTCGGCCCCGGTATCCTCGCGCTGCCGCGCTCACGCGAGTCCGCGCGCCCTCCATGAAGGTAAGCATTCTGCGGGCTTCCTCTCGAAAAACCTCACCTGCCCACGTCAAACAGATGCGCCCCCTGGCGCGTTGGAACAGGCGAACCCCCAACTCCGTTTCCAGTTCCTTGATGGCCCGGGAGAGCGGGGAGGGTTCGATATGGACTCTGGCAGCTGCACGTGAATAGCTCAGTTCCTCCGCGACGACCAAGAAGTAATGAAGATGACGTATCCTCATATTGGTTTTCTCCTTACGGTATTGCGGTTCTCACCGATGAACCGGCGCAGTTGAGGCGGGAAACCATCTCGTGACGATTCTTGATCGAGTTTCGTAGCAGATTTCCGCTTCGCGTTTTGTGATCTAAAGACCAGACATCGAACCAATGAAAATTTGCGACGCTCACCCTTGAATGATCGTGCTATCTGGCAGGATTGAGTGCTGCGTCTCAATTGACGGCAATTATGAGGTGCTCACTGGCAGGTGCCGCTCAGGGGAAAAGCGTCCTACAGCCCCTGCAACTGGCTGGACGGGTAAGCAGGCGAAAGGACTAACTGGAAAGAAAATTGGCGGGGGGCTTGCCTGCCTCTTCGAACGAGTCCATAATTGTGTCCGTTGCCTAGGCAGCAGTAGCGGAAAATCCTTTTAAATCAAAAGGTTGTGGGCTAGGCGCTAGTCTCGTTTCCCGCTCCAGATACAGATGCAGGAGGTTGAATATCTCTTGCAATTGAAAAAAAGGGACCTTCGGGTCCCTTTTTTCGTTTCGTTGTTTCACGTGTCGATTGCCTTCATGCGAATGACTGCTCGGGTCGTCGGTCCATTTGCCGTGTCGCGATTGGCGCTCAGTGCGAACCCCAGTGCTGTCAACGAGTCAACCGGACAGTCCCACTCGCTGGCCCGCGCACCTATAATCGCGTGCCCATATCAAGACAGGTGAAGCATGGCAAACGCATATCACGATCACAATCTGGCGCTCCTGGCCCATCTGCGCGGCATTCTGCTCGCCATGGGTGAAACCGGACAGGTTTCCGACGAGAGTCATGCACTGTTTCTCGAGCGTTTCGACGAGTTGGTCATGAATCTGAAAGACCTTCCCGAAGAGCGACATCTGGGACAGGATCTGATTTGCCAGGTGTTCCACCGTTATCCGCAGATCGCTCATCTGGTACCGCGCGACCTGCTGTGGTTTTTCGGTGGTGACTGTCTGCATTTCATGCCGGACGAAGAGATTGAAGTGTTCCAGAAGCTGGAGGATCGCCGCTATGAAGCGGAGAGCAGTGGCGAGCCGTTTGACTGGAATATGGAAAAGCAGCTGCTCAGCATGTCCGAGCAAAGCGTCAGGCATTAAGCGTTGCGCTATTGCTGAGTTTGGCGGGCTGCCTTGGTCGCCGAGACGGGCAGCCAGGCTTGCCAGTAGGAATCCGAGCCGTGCAGACGTGGCCGGAAAAGGCGCGCGGTTGAAAATGCCTGTGCGCGTCCTCATCTAACTTCTTTGGTCGTTTCGTTTCGATTGTTAACGAAGTGGCTGCCCCTGGCTTTCATTTCCTGCGTTGTGTGCATTTTCTATGAGTACTGCTCTGTCCATTCGGCAGCTGACCAAGACCTATGGCAATGGCTTTCAGGCCCTCAAGGGCATCGACCTGGATGTGGCCGAAGGTGATTTCTATGCATTGCTCGGACCCAACGGGGCCGGCAAGTCCACCACCATCGGCATTCTGTCCACGCTGGTAAACAAGAGTGGCGGCACGGTCAACGTGTTCGGTCATGACCTTGATCGGGACCCCGCCGGGCTCAAGCGCTGTTTGGGCGTGGTGCCGCAGGAATTCAACTTCAACCAGTTCGAGAAAGCCTTCGATATTCTCGTCACCCAGGCTGGTTATTACGGTATTCCGGCGAAGATCGCCAAGGAGCGTGCCGAGCGTTACCTGAACCAGCTGGGTCTTTGGGATAAGCGTGATGTGTCGTCGCGGATGCTGTCCGGCGGGATGAAGCGGCGTTTGATGATTGCTCGTGCGTTGATCCATCAGCCGCGCCTGCTGATCCTTGACGAGCCCACGGCGGGCGTGGATATCGAGTTGCGCCGCTCCATGTGGTCGTTCCTCACCGAGCTCAACCGTGAGGGCATCACCATTATCCTCACCACGCATTATCTGGAAGAAGCCGAGCAGTTGTGCCGCAACATCGGCATCATCGACCACGGTCAGATCGTCAAGAACACCAGCATGCGTGAGCTGCTCAAGCAGCTGCATGTGGAAACCTTCCTGCTTGATCTGAAGGAGTCGCTGCTGGTGCCGCCGGAATTGGGCAGTTATCCGGCCAGGCTGGTCGATCACCACACGCTGGAAGTGCAGGTGGACAAGAGCCAGGGCGTTACCGATCTGTTTCGTCTGCTGTCGACGCAAGGCATCGAGGTGGTGAGCCTGCGCAACAAGACCAACCGACTGGAGGAGTTGTTCGTGTCGATGGTGGAGAGCAACCTGAAGGAGGCCAAATGAACACGGAATTTCGGGCCAATCTGGTTGCGCTGCAGACCATCGTGTACCGGGAAATTCGTCGTTACATGCGGATCTGGCCGCAGACCCTGCTGCCGCCAGCGATCACCATGGTGTTGTACTTTGTCATCTTCGGCAATCTGATCGGTGCGCGGATCGGCGAGATGGATGGCTTCAGCTATATGGAGTACATCGTGCCGGGGTTGATCATGATGTCGGTGATCACCAACTCTTACAGCAACGTGGTTTCCAGTTTTTTCAGCAGCAAGTTTCAGCGTTCCATCGAGGAATTACTGGTTTCGCCGGTCTCGCCCCACGTGATTCTCATCGGTTTCGCACTGGGCGGCATCACTCGCGGGCTGGCGGTTGCGTTGATCGTCACGCTGTTGTCCATGTTCTTCACCGACCTGCAGGTGCACCATCTGGGCATTACGCTCCTGGTGATTGCCCTGACCTCGGCGATCTTCGCCCTGGGTGGCTTTCTCAATGCGATTTTCGCGCGCAACTTCGATGATATTTCGATCATTCCCACTTTCGTACTGACGCCGCTGACCTATCTGGGCGGGGTGTTCTACTCGATCAACCTGTTGTCGCCTTTCTGGCAGACGCTGTCGCTGGCCAACCCGGTGCTGCATATGGTCAATGCGTTCCGTTACGGTATTCTCGGGGTTTCGGATATCAGCATCGGCATTGCCATTGGCTTTATGGCGGCTGCTGCGGTGCTGATGTACCTGTGGTGTATTCGTCTGCTGAAAAGCGGTCGCGGCATGCGCCAGTAATCGCGGGTAGCGCCACAGTCGCTGGAAAAACCGCCGCGAAGCGTTAAACTTCGCGGCGGTTTCGTTCAGGTTCTTCTCAATATGCAGCATCCCGCCGAACTCTCACCGCTGGGCAAGTCCAGCGCCTATGTCGCGACTTACAGTCCCGAACAGCTGTTTCCCATTGCGCGCGCGCCCAAGTGGGCCGAGCTTGGGTTGACGACTGAAACGCTGCCCTATCAGGGCGTCGACATCTGGAACTGCTATGAGCTGTCCTGGCTGCTGCCGTCCGGCAAGCCGGTGGTTGCCATCGGTGAGTTCAGAATACCGGCCGACTCGCCGAACATCATCGAATCCAAGTCGTTCAAGCTCTATCTCAACTCGCTGAACCAGTCAGTCTTCGACAGTCGTGAAGCGTTGCTTGCAGTGATGACGAAGGACCTTTCAGTCGCTGCCGGCAAGCCGGTCGAGGTGCGTTTGCGTACGCTGGATGACGTCGCCGCAGAGGGCATCGCGCCCTTGCCTGGTCGTTGCATCGATGATCTGGACGTGATGATCGGGCACTACGATTCGCCCCAGGCCGAGCTGTTGCATTGCGATGCGGCACGTCAGGTTGAGGAGTGCCTGCATAGCCATCTGCTCAGATCCAACTGTCCGGTTACGGGGCAGCCGGATTGGGGCACGCTGGTGATCGATTATCGCGGTGCGGCGCTGGATCCGGCGAGCCTGCTGGCATACCTGGTGAGTTTTCGCCAGCATGCCGATTTCCACGAGCAATGCGTCGAGCGCATCTTTCTCGATTTGCAGCGCCTACTGAAGCCGGAACGGCTGAGTGTTTATGCGCGCTACCTGCGTCGTGGCGGGCTGGATATCAATCCGTATCGCAGCACCGAGACCGTTGCGGTCGATAACGGGCGTCTTGTCAGGCAGTGAGTGACCGCTGGAGGCGTGGGCGCTGTTGTCGCCCGGTCTCCAGCGTCGTGCTATCTAGATGCCCATGTTCGCCAGGGTCTGCATGATATTGCGCAGCGTCATGGCGGTATTCGGATGGCTGACTTCGAAGCGCTCCACGGCAAGGTGAACGCCATCGACCAGCGAATCGTTCTGATCGACAACACCTTGGTTGGCCAGGCGAAGTTCGATGTCCTGGGCAATGGCATGCAATGCGGCGCGTTCTTCTTCACTCAGTGGAGTGTCCTCGGCCAGGTGGCTGCGCAACTCCGCAAGCTGCGACTGCAGATCATGTTCCGGCATGGTGCTTCCCTCTCGTGTGGCCTGTTCGATGAAGGAAGGTTAAACCAGCGGCCTGGGCTTGTCTGTCTCTTTGATGCCTGGAGTGGCTCGGCAATGGCCGCATATCTGCGGACTGCCGATAACGCCCGGAATGGATTTATACTGCCGCGCACATGAGGCGGCGGCGCCATTTGAATAATGAGGAAGTTCAGCATGCAAATGATTGGCAAGGGCTGGGTCGGATACTGCAAGGTCGCGCTGGTCGCTGCGCTGACCACCTTCGGTGCTTCATCTGTGCAGGCCGCCGAAGAAGACCCCTGGGAGGGTGTGAACCGTGTGGTGTTCCGCTTCAACGACACCCTGGACGCCTATACCCTCAAGCCGCTCGCCAAAGGCTATCAGAAGGTGACACCGGACTTTCTTGAGGATGGCATTGGCAATGTGTTCAGCAATCTCGGCGACTTTGTCGTGCTGACCAATGATCTGCTGCAGGGCAAGATCCGTGATGCCGGCATCGATACCAGCCGCATCCTGTTCAACAGTACCTTCGGCGTGCTGGGCTTCTTCGATGTGGCTACGCGGATGGGGTTGCAGAAGAACGACGAGGACTTCGGGCAGACGCTGGGCGCCTGGGGTCTGGGCAGTGGTCCCTATGTCGTGCTGCCGCTGCTGGGGCCCAGCACCGTTCGTGATGCAGCGGGGCGTGTGCCTGATTCGTTCCTGCAGCCCTATCCCTACATGGATCATGTGCCGACCCGAAATCTGACGCGCGCGACCAGCCTGGTCGATATGCGCGCCGGCCTGCTATCTGCCGAGAGGATGATTACCGGGGACAAATATATCTTCGTGCGCAACGCCTACCTGCAGAATCGCGAATTCCGCACCATGGATGGGCAGGTCGAAGACGATTTCTAGCAGGCTGAAACCCCTGGCGCGGTCGGCTTAGCTCATGGACAGGATGGCCAGCCCGAGGGCTTGGCGGCCATCCTCATGCTCTGCAACCCGCACGACTTCGGTCTCGGCATCCAGCCCCTTCAGTTCACTGTGCGGGGAGGGGATGTGGACCTGAACCCGGTCACCCAATTGCAATGCGGTTTCGGCCAGCACCTGCATGCCCGTGCTTGAAAGGTCCAGGCAAACGCCGTCACAGGACTGATCGCCATGGGTAAGGCTTATGGCCGTTTCGACCTGCATGCGGATGAAGTCGCGTTTTTCGCTGTAATAGCGGTCACTCTGGGTCATGTTTCTATCCTTGCAAGTGAGGCTGTACGCGTTCTTATAGCCCCCGTTTATCGGGCCTGTAAAGCCGGGCGGGGTAACCCCACCCGGCTTGAAACGCATGTCGTATGGGAGTACCGTCTGCGCCTTGAAAAGATCCCTTTGCCCAGCGCCTGCGCGGGGCCGATGCTTTCGCCAGTAACCCTGGCGATACCGCCTGGTAGGAACATGCACAACCCAAGCGCGACGCTACTGATCATAGATGACGACGATGTAGTACGGGCCAGTCTGGCTGCCTATCTGGATGACAGTGGTTTCAAGGTCCTGCAGGCCCAGAACGGACCTCATGGGCTGGAGCTGTTCGACGCCGAACAGCCTGACCTGGTGATCTGCGATCTGCGCATGCCGCAAATGGATGGCCTTGAGCTGATCCGTTTGATCAGCGAGCGCCAGGCCGATCTTCCCGTCATCGTCGTGTCAGGTGCCGGTGTCATGACTGATGCCGTTGAGGCGCTACGTCTGGGCGCTGCGGACTACCTGATCAAGCCCCTTGAAGATCTGGCAATGCTCGAACATGCGGTTCGGCGTGCGCTCGACCGTTCCCGCTTGCGCCTGGAAAACCGTCGTTATCGCGAGCAGCTGGAAACAGCCAATCGTGACCTGCAGGCCAGTCTGCATCTGCTTCAGGAAGATCAGGATGCCGGTCGCCAGGTGCAGATGAACATGTTGCCGGTCACGCCGTGCACGCTCGACGATTTTCACTTCGACCATCAGATCATTCCGTCGCTGTATCTTTCCGGCGATTTTGTTGACTACTTCCGGATTGATGATCACCGCATCGGTTTCTACCTGGCGGATGTATCCGGTCATGGTGCGTCTTCGGCATTCGTGACGGTACTGCTGAAATTCATGACGACGCGGCTGCTGTATGAGTCGCGGCGTGGTGGCGCCTTGCGCGAGTTCAAGCCTTCGGAAGTGCTTGATCACATCAATCGCGGGCTGATTAATTGCAAGCTGGGCAAGCACGTCACGATGCTTGGTGGGGTTATCGATCAGGAGCGCAACCTGCTGCACTACAGCATTGGTGGGCACCTGCCGCTACCTGTGCTGTATAGCGGTGGTTCGGCCAGGTATCTGGAAGGGCGGGGCTTGCCGGTCGGGCTCTTTGTCGAGGCGACCTACGACAACCATGAGATCGAGCTGCCCGAGTCCTTCAGTTTGACGCTGCTGTCCGATGGCATTCTGGACCTTTTGCCTGGTGCGACCCTCAAAGAAAAGGAAGCACAGCTGCCCAGACTCGTTTCCGAGGCGGGAGGCACGCTTGATGGCCTCCGCCAGACATTCGGTCTGGGCGGGTTGGAGGATATGCCTGATGACATCGCATTGCTGGTATTGAGCAGGAACCTTGCATGAGCACCGGTAAAATCCAGTTTGCCGAGCAGGACGGCACCTTCGTACTCAAGTTTATCGGTGAAATCCGCCTGACGCTGTGTTCGGCGCTGGATGCGACCATCGAGCAGATTTTCTCGTCCAAGAATTTCTCCTCGATTGTCATTGACCTGACCGAGAGCAGCAGTGTCGACAGCACAACCCTCGGTTTGCTGGCCAAACTCTCGATCCTTTCCCGGCAAAAGGTCGGCCTGTTGCCTGCGCTGGTCACGACCCACGCCGACATCACCCGTCTGCTGCATTCCATGGGGTTCGATCAGGTTTTCAATATCGTTGATCAGCCATTGCCTACCCCCGAGCAACTGGCGGATCTGCCTAGTCAGGATCAATCAGAGGAAGTGGTCAAGGCCAAGGTGCTTGAGGCTCACCGCATTTTGATGAGCCTCAATGAGTCCAATCGCGAGGTCTTTCGGGACTTGGTTATGGCGCTGGAGCGCTCCTAGCAGGCCGTTGAAAAACTACCTGCGTTGGCAATACTGCGTTAAAAACAGGCTCGGCAAGCCGCTTGCGGCTAACGCGCTTCAGCGCGGCCCGGAGGGCGAACGAAGTGAGTACTGCTCATTTAGGCCACTAAACTGCGCTTGATTCGCTGCGCTCACCCTCGGCCAGCCTGCGGCTGTTACTTCGCTGTGCTACGTTTCTCGCCTGTTTTTGCCTTGTCTTGCCTGCCTCGCCTACGTTTTTCAACGGCCTGCTGTCATCAGCGTTTGGCCTGTAGCAGGGCTTCCAGCTTTTCCTGATCTCGCGCGAACTGGCGAATCCCCTCGGCCAGTTTTTCCGTCGCCATGGCATCTTCATTCAGGCCCCAGCGGAACGCCTTTTCATCCATGTCCAGACGTGGCTCGGATGCGCGGCCCGGCTCCAGTCGACGCTCCAGCAGGCCTTCTGCCTGGGCCAGCTGGCTAAGCAAATCGGGACTGATGGTCAGGCGATCACAGCCTGCCAGCGCCTCGATCTGGCCGATGTTGCGAAAGCTCGCACCCATCACCACTGTCTTGTAACCGTGGGCCTTGTAGTAGTCATAGATGCGGCTCACCGACTGCACACCAGGATCTTCAGTGCCTTGGTAGTCGCGGCCTTCGTGCTTCTTGTACCAGTCGTAGATGCGTCCCACGAAAGGTGAAATCAGGAATACGCCAGCTTCTGCGCAGGCGACGGCCTGAGTGAAGGAAAACAGCAGCGTCAGGTTGGTCTGGATACCGGCCTTTTCCAGCTGCTCGCCTGCGCGGATGCCTTCCCAGGTCGACGCCAGTTTGATCAGCACGCGCTCGCGGGATACGCCAGCCTGCTCATAAAGAGCGATCAGACGTTCGCCGCGCTGCACCATCGCCTGGGTGTCGAAGGAAAGCCGTGCATCGACCTCCGTCGAGATGCGTCCGGGAATCAGCTTGAGAATTTCGCCGCCGACCGCTACCGCAAAGAGGTCGCAACCCAGTCCGATATCACCGCCGCAGCGTGACATTGCTGCCTGCAGATGGTCGGCGTAGCGGGGCAGGGCGGCGGCCTTGAGCAGCAGCGACGGGTTGGTGGTGGCATCTACCGGTTGCAGGTTGGCGATGGCATCGATATCGCCGGTATCCGCGACGACGGTGGTGAACTGCTTGAGTTGTTCGAGCTTGGATGTCATGTGGGCGCTCTGTCTTTTGAGTGTCATGACCCAACTCCGCTGCTGACAAGCAAAGGGCCGGGCGGGCATCAATTGGATCGGAAAGGTTCCCGCGTGTTCCTTCTTCAGTTACGCATGTTTTGTGACGCCTGTTAGCGTCCTTCCAGCAGGCTACCCGCCTGATCAAGCAGCGCCAGCGGATCTTTGCACTTATGGATATCAACCGAAAGCAATTGCCGGAAACGCCGCGCACCCGGGAAACCCTGACCCAGCCCGAGCATGTGTCGAGTGATGTGGTGCATTGCGCCGCCGGCTTGCAGGTGCTGCTGAATATAAGGCCGCATCCGGGCCAGCGCCTCTGCGCGGCTGATGATCGGCTCGGTGCTGCCGAACAGCCGGGCGTCCACCTGGGCCAGCAGATAGGGATTGTGATAAGCCTCGCGACCGAGCATCACGCCATCGAAGCGCTGTAGGTGGGCCTCGCACTCGTCCAGGGTCTTGATACCGCCATTGAGGATGATCTCCAAATGCGGAAAATCCTCCTTCAATTGTGCAGCGATTTCGTAACGCAAGGGCGGTACATCACGATTTTCCTTGGGGGACAGGCCTTCGAGAATGGCGATTCGTGCATGTACGGTAAAACTGCGGCAACCAGCCTCGGCTACCTGGCCGACAAAATCACACAGCTCGGCGTAACTGTCGCGTCCATTGATACCGATGCGGTGCTTGACCGTCACTTCGATTCCCACCGTATCGCGCATGGCCTTCACGCAATCGGCTACCAACGCCGGATGTGCCATCAGACAGGCGCCGATCATGTTGTTCTGCACGCGGTCGCTGGGGCAGCCGACATTCAGATTCACCTCATCGTAGCCGGCGGTCTCGGCCATCTTCGCGCAGGCTGCAAGGTCAGTCGGCACACTGCCGCCGAGCTGCAAAGCCAGCGGATGTTCGACTTCGTCGTGGCCCAGATAGCGCGCCGCATCGCCATGCATCAGCGCGCCAGTGGTGACCATCTCGGTATAGAGCAGGGCGTGGCGAGAAAGCTGGCGCAGGAAGAAGCGGCAATGCCTGTCCGTCCAATCGAGCATGGGCGCGACGCTGAAGCGGCGGTTCAGCTCAGGGCGCGGGATTGCCGGCTGTGAGGCTTGTGGCATGGGGGCTCCGGCATCGCGGGCTGCCATGGTGTTAGCGAGTGCGGTCATTCGGGCGTTGCGATCCGATGTCGTAGAGGTAAAAGAGGATGAGTTTACCGGGTTCGATTCGTGTTGGGTCTATCACTCGGACCGTTAGCGGCTCGGGAGCACTCGCCGGTTTATCCTGACCAGGTGCGGTTCGCCTTTGGCAGTGCTGCGGTGGCTGCTTAATGCTGGCTTTCCTTGTGCCCGGAAAATCAGTCGATTAGGATTCGCCGCCTGTCTGGCGTGTGAATCTCGAGTCACGCGTCCTCATTTCTCGAAATGCACAAGCCCGGCTCGCAAATGGTCGGGCTTTTCTGTGCGGTTCGCATATTCCAGGCGGCTGGCCGCTTCCACTCCCGATCGTCAGGACGCCATTTTGAAAAGAAGTCTGGTCATGCGCGAGCGTTTGCTGAGCGCCGAAAAGGTGAAAGCCATCGAATGGCGTGACGGGCAGTTGAGCCTGATCGATCAGCGTCGGTTGCCGCTGGCCGAGGTGTGGCGCCACTGTGATTGCGCAGCAGCTGTTGCAACCGCCATTGATGAGGGCGTGGTGCGTGGTGTGGCAGCAATTGGGATCAGTGCCGCCTATGGGCTGGTTCTGGGCTTGCGCGCGCGGCTTGCCGAAAGCAGCGATTGGCGTGCGGCGCTGGAAGAGGATTTCCAGATGCTGGCTGCTGTGTGCCCGGCGGCGGTCGGTCCCAGTGGTGCGCTGAGTCGGATGCGCGAGCGACTGGAACGCCTCAAGCCCGGCGAAGATCCTTATGCCGTCGCCGAGGAGCAAGCAGCATCCATACTGGCCAGTGATCGTGAAATCAACCTTGGCATGGCTCAATTGGGTGTCGAATATATCCGCAGCCACCAGGGCAACCTGCAGAACCTGCTGACCCATTGCAGCAGCGGTGCGTTGAGCACGGGTGGGTTCGGCACGGCGCTTGGCGTGATTCGTGCTGCGCATCTGGAAGGGCTGGTCGAGCGTGTCTATGTCGATGAAACCAGGCCAGGCTTGCAGGGTGCCCGTTTGGCGGCCTGGGAGCTGGACGCCGAGGGTGTGCCGGTGACGTTGAATGTCGATTCCTGCGCGGCACATCTGATGAAGACCCGCGGCATCACCTGGGTCATTGTCCGGGCGGAGCGGATCGCTGCCAATGGCGACATCCTCGGCAGGATCGGAACCTATCAGCTGTCCGTTCTCGCCATGCATCACGGGACGCGCTTTATGGTGGTGGCGCCGAGCACGGTCATCGACCTGGCGCTGGAAAGCGGCGAGGACATTGTTATTGATGAGCAGGCCGGCAGTGAGTTGCTGACGCTTAACGGCCAGCGTTTCGCTGCGGATGTCGAGGCGTTCAATCCAGCCTTTGACGTGACGCCAGCCGATCTGATCGATGTGATCGTGACTGAAAAAGGCATCGTCGAACGTCCCAATGCGGCGAAGATCGAGGCGTTGATGAGTCGTAAGCGGCTGCATTAGCAGGCAAGAAGACAGGCAAGCAGCTGGAAGGCTTTACGACGAGCATTGGTGGGACTTTCTTCGCAAGGTCTCCAGTCTCCAGCGGCTTGCCACCTTGTGATAACATTCCGCGCTTAATCGCAGGACCCTGCTGACTATAAGGAACCAGGCTTCCATGGGCGAACTGGCCAAAGAAATCCTCCCGGTCAATATCGAAGACGAACTCAAGCAGTCCTACCTCGACTACGCCATGAGCGTAATTGTCGGACGGGCGCTGCCGGATGCACGAGACGGCTTGAAGCCCGTGCACCGCCGTGTGCTTTTTGCCATGAGCGAGCTGGGTAACGACTGGAACAAGCCGTACAAGAAATCGGCCCGTGTGGTCGGTGACGTGATCGGTAAGTATCACCCTCACGGCGACTCGGCGGTGTATGACACCATCGTGCGGATGGCTCAGCCGTTCTCGCTGCGCTACCTGCTGGTCGATGGCCAGGGTAACTTTGGTTCGGTCGACGGCGACAGCGCCGCAGCCATGCGTTACACCGAAGTGCGCATGGCCAAGCTGGCTCACGAGCTGCTGGCCGACCTGCACAAGGAAACCGTGGACTGGGTGCCGAACTACGACGGCACCGAGCAGATTCCGGCGGTCATGCCGACCAAGATCCCGAACCTGCTGGTCAACGGTTCCAGCGGTATCGCAGTGGGCATGGCAACCAACATTCCACCGCACAACCTGGGTGAAGTCATCGATGGTTGCCTGGCGCTGATTGCCAATCCGGATATCACCATCGACGAGTTGATGGCCTATATTCCCGGTCCGGATTTCCCTACCGCAGGCATCATCAATGGCCGTGCGGGTGTCATCGAGGCGTACCGCACCGGTCGTGGCCGCATCTATATGCGCGCCCGCTCAACCATCGAAGATATCGACAAGGTGGGTGGTCGCCAGCAAATTGTCATCACCGAACTGCCGTATCAGTTGAACAAGGCGCGGCTGATCGAGAAGATCGCCGAGCTGGTGAAAGAGAAGAAGCTCGAGGGCATCACCGAGCTGCGCGATGAGTCCGACAAGGACGGCATGCGTGTCGTTATCGAACTGCGCCGCGGCGAAGTGCCGGAAGTCATCCTCAACAATCTTTATGCCCAGACCCAGCTGCAGAGCGTGTTTGGCATCAACGTGGTGGCGCTGGTCGATGGCCAGCCGCGTACGCTGAACCTCAAGGAGCTGCTGGAAGCCTTCGTTCGTCACCGCCGTGAAGTGGTCACCCGGCGCACGGTGTTCGAGCTTCGCAAGGCGCGTGAGCGCGGCCATATCCTTGAAGGTCAGGCGGTTGCACTGTCCAACATTGACCCGGTTATCGCCCTGATCAAGGCCTCGCCGACACCGGCTGACGCCAAGGACGCGCTGATCGCCACGGCTTGGGAGTCCAGCGCGGTTGAGGCGATGGTTGAACGTACGGGTGCCGATACCTGCCGTCCAGAGGACCTTGATCCGCAGTATGGATTGCGCGACGGCCGTTACCATCTGTCGCCGGATCAGGCCCAGGCCATTCTCGATCTGCGCCTGCATCGCCTGACCGGTCTGGAGCACGAGAAGCTGCTGAGCGAGTATCAGGAAATCCTGACCCAGATCGGTGAGCTGATTCGTATCCTGACCAACCCCGTGCGCCTGATGGAAGTCATCTGCGAGGAACTGGAAAGTGTCAAGGCCGAGTTCGGCGATGCGCGTCGCACCGAGATTCTCGAAGCGCGCCTGGATCTGACGCTGGCCGACCTGATCACCGAAGAAGAGCGTGTTGTCACGATTTCCCACGGTGGCTACGCCAAGTCACAACCTCTGGCGGCCTATCAGGCGCAACGTCGGGGTGGTCGCGGCAAGGCGGCAACCGGTGTCAAGGAAGAGGATTACGTTGAGCATCTGTTGGTCGCCAACAGCCACGCCACGTTGTTGCTGTTTTCCAGCAAGGGCAAGGTCTACTGGCTCAAGACCTACGAAATCCCCGAGGCTTCGCGTACTTCGCGCGGTCGTCCGCTGGTGAATCTGCTGCCGCTCGATGACGGCGAAAGCATCACCGCGATGCTGCAGATCGACATCGAGGCGGCGCGTCAGCAGCTGCACGAGGACGAGGATGTCGAAGATGCGGAAATCATCAGCGAGAGTGAAGAGGCGGAAGAGTCCCTTGATGGCGAGGAGGCCGACGAGTCGGTGGACGAGCCGACTGGCACCTATATCTTCATGGCGACTGCTAAGGGCACCGTGAAAAAGACGCCGCTGTCGCAGTTCAGTCGTCCGCGCAGCGTCGGACTGATCGCGCTCGGTCTGGAAGAAGGCGACACCCTGATTGCCGCAGCGATTACCGATGGTGCCCGTGAAGTCATGCTGTTCTCCGATGGCGGCAAGGTCATCCGCTTCAAGGAAAAACACGTGCGCACCATGGGTCGTACCGCACGCGGTGTGCGTGGCATGCGCTTGCCGGAAGGCCAGCGCTTGATCTCCATGCTGATCCCGGAGCCCGACGCGCAGATTCTCACCGCCAGCCTCAACGGCTACGGTAAGCGCACGGTGATCGACGAATTCCCGCGCCGTGGTCGTGGTGGTCAGGGCGTGATCGCCATGGTCACCAGCGAGCGCAACGGGCCGCTGGTCGGCGCGGTGCAGGTACAGTCTGGCGAGGAAATCATGCTGATTTCCGACCAGGGCACGCTGGTGCGCACCCGCGTCGATGAAGTGTCATCGCTGGGTCGAAATACCCAGGGTGTGACGCTGATCAAGCTGGCCAAGAATGAGCATCTGGTCAGTCTTGAGCGTGTTCAGGAGCCTTCCGAAGAGGAGGTGCTTGAAGACATCGAGGCCAGCCTGGATGACGAGTCGCTGGAAAAGGAAATGCCTGTCGTCAGTATCGAACCCGGTGAAGACGAACTGCTTGGTGGTGGTGGCGATGTGCCCCCCGATGTAGTGCCGACCGACGACGAGAACTGATCCGATCAGAATGCGAGGCCTCCGGGCCTCGCTTTGCACTCCAGCACAGAAAGCAATGCAAGCGCCGGCCCTTGGCATTCAGGCGGTGGGCCGAGCGAACATGGTATCGACCGTTTTTGAGAGAACGAAGATGAGCAAACGCGCCTTTAACTTCTGCGCCGGCCCGGCCGCGCTGCCCGAAGCGGTGCTGCAACGCGCCCAGGCTGAACTGCTGGACTGGCAGGGTCGTGGTCTGTCGGTGATGGAGATGAGTCATCGCAGTGATGCTTATGTCGCGATAGCCGAGAAGGCCGAACAGGACCTGCGCGATCTGCTGGCCATTCCATCGAACTATAAGGTGCTGTTCCTCCAGGGTGGCGCGAGCCAGCAGTTCGCCGAAATTCCGCTGAATCTGCTGCCTGAGGATGGCATTGCCGATTACGTCGACACCGGCATCTGGTCGCGCAAGAGCATCGAAGAAGCGCGTCGCTTCGGTAACGTCAACCTGGCCGCCAGCGCCAAGGCTTACGACTACTTTGCCATTCCCGGGCAGAATGAGTGGCAACTGAGCGACAACGCCGCCTACCTGCATTACGCCAGCAACGAAACCATCGGCGGACTGCAATTCGATTGGGTACCGGAGCTGGGCGATACGCCGCTGGTGGTGGACATGTCTTCCGACATTCTTTCGCGCCCCATCGATGTTTCGCGGTTCGGCCTGATCTACGCCGGTGCTCAGAAGAACATCGGCCCGTCCGGTCTGGTGGTGGTGATTGTCCGTGAGGATCTGCTCGGCGAGGCCCGCTCCACCTGCCCGACCATGCTTGATTACAAGATCGCAGCCGACAACGGCTCGATGTACAACACGCCGGCGACGTTCTCCTGGTATTTGTCGGGGCTGGTCTTCGAGTGGCTCAAGGAGCAGGGCGGTGTCGAGGCCATGGAGCAGCGCAACCGGGCCAAGAAGGAGCTCCTTTACGGGGTCATCGACGCCAGCGACTTTTATTCCAACCCGATCTCCGAGAACGCACGTTCCTGGATGAACGTACCTTTCCGTCTGGCCGATGAGCGTCTGGACAAGGCCTTCCTGACCGGTGCCGATGCACGCGGCCTGCTCAACCTGAAAGGCCATCGTTCGGTCGGTGGCATGCGTGCCTCCATTTACAACGCCGTGGGTTTGGATGCCGTCGAAGCGCTGGTGGCCTATATGGCGGAATTCGAGAAGGAGCACGGCTGATGAGTGATGCCGACCAGCTCAAGGCTCTGCGCGTACGCATCGACAATCTGGATGAGAGAATTCTTGACCTGATCAGCGAGCGCGCGCGTTGCGCCCAGGAAGTGGCGCGGGTCAAAACCGCGTCACTGGCCGAAGGCGAGGAGGCGGTATTCTACCGGCCCGAGCGTGAAGCCTGGGTGCTCAAGCACATCATGGAGCTGAACAAGGGGCCGCTGGACAATGAGGAAGTGGCGCGCCTGTTCCGCGAAATCATGTCTTCCTGCCTGGCCCTGGAGCAGCCGCTGCGGGTTGCCTACCTCGGCCCGGAAGGCACCTTCTCGCAGGCGGCAGCCCTCAAGCATTTCGGTCACTCGGTCGTCAGCAAGCCCATGGCAGCCATCGACGAGGTCTTCCGCGAAGTGGTGGCCGGTGCGGTGAATTTCGGCGTGGTGCCGGTGGAGAACTCCACCGAGGGCGCGGTCAACCACACGCTGGACAGTTTCCTCGAACACGACATCGTCATCTGTGGCGAAGTCGAGTTGCGTATCCACCATCATCTGTTGGTGGGGGAGACGACCAAGACCGACCGTATCACCCGCATCTATTCCCATGCGCAATCGCTGGCCCAGTGCCGCAAGTGGCTCGATGCGCATTACCCGAATGTCGAGCGCGTAGCGGTATCGAGCAATGCCGACGCCGCCCGGCGGGTCAAAAGCGAATGGAACTCGGCGGCCATCGCCGGCGACATGGCGGCGCAGCTCTATGGGCTGACCCGCCTTGCCGAGAAGATCGAGGATCGCCCGGACAACTCCACGCGCTTCTTCATCATTGGCAGCCAGGAAGTGCCTCCGACCGGCGACGACAAGACTTCGATCATCGTCTCCATGCGCAACAAGCCGGGAGCGCTGCACGAGCTGCTGATGCCGTTCCATGCCAACGGCATCGACCTGACGCGGATCGAAACCCGGCCTTCTCGCAGTGGCAAGTGGACCTACGTGTTCTTTATCGACTGCATTGGCCACCACCAGGACCCGCTGATCAAGGATGTGCTGGAAAAGATCGGCCACGAAGCCGTGGCGCTGAAAGTGCTGGGCTCGTATCCCAAGGCGGTACTTTAAAAGCAGCCGCAAGCTGAAAGCCCCAAGTTTCGATGTGGGTTTTTGCTTGCGGCTTGAAGCTTGAGGCTTGTAGCTATGTCCCGTGATTTCCTTGCCCTGGCCGTGCCGGGCGTTCAGAAACTGTCCCCCTACGTCACCGGCAAGCCGATTGATGAGCTGGCGCGTGAGCTGGGCATCGATCCTGCGAAGATCGTCAAACTGGCCAGTAACGAGAATCCGCTGGGTCCCAATCCCCGCGTGCTGGAGGCGATTGCCGCCGAGTTGCACGAACTGAGCCGTTATCCCGACGGCAGCGGCTTTCAGCTCAAGGCGAAACTGGCTGAGCGTTTCGGCCTCAAGCCCGAGCAGATCACCTTGGGCAACGGCTCCAACGATATCCTCGATCTCGTTGCACGCTGCTGGCTGGCGCCGGGTCGCAATGCGGTGTTCAGCGCCCATGCCTTTGCCGCTTATCCGATCTGTACCCAGGCGGTAGGGGCCGAGAGTCGGGTGGTGCCGGCCATTGATTACGGTTATGACCTGAGCGGCATGCTTGCAGCCATTGACGAGCAGACCGGAGTGATCTTCATTGCCAACCCGAACAACCCCACCGGTACCTGGGTTGGACTGCAGGCATTGGAGGCTTTTCTGGACCGCGTTCCGGAACACGTGCTGGTGGTGCTGGACGAAGCCTATATCGAGTTTGCCGAGGAAGGCGAGCTGCCCAACGGCCTGAATTATCTGGATCGTTATCCCAATCTGCTGGTCTCACGCACGCTGTGCAAGGCCTACGGTCTGGCCGGTCTGCGGGTCGGCTACTGCGCGTCTTCGCCACAGATTGCCGATGTGCTCAATCGGGTTCGCCAGCCGTTCAACGTCAACAGCCTTGCCCTGGTGGCGGCTTGTGTGGCGCTGGATGATGAGCAGTATCTGTCCGAAGGACGGCGGCTAAACCGCGCCGGGATGCTGCAGCTGGAAAGTGGCTTGCGCGAGCTCGGCCTGAAATGGATTCCTTCACGGGGTAATTTTCTGGCGGTTGATCTGGGCCGCGATGCCGCACCGATCAACACAGGCCTGCTGCGTGAAGGTGTGATCGTTCGCCCCATTGCCGGTTATGACATGCCGACTTTCCTGCGGGTTTCCATCGGCACCGAACAGGAAAATACCCGCTTTCTAGAGGCTCTGCGCGTAGTGCTCGATCAGTGACCCAAAGCATCAGAGAGCAACAGCAGGCACCTCGCGTAGAACGCTTGGTGGTGATCGGTCTCGGCCTGATTGGCGGCTCATTCGCCAAGGGTTTGCGTGAGCAGGGGCTGTGCAATGAAGTGGTGGGCTTCGATCCCAATGCCGACAGTCGGCAGCTGGCTGTAGAGCTGGGCGTGGTCGATCGTTGCACCGAGACGCTGGAAGAAGCATGTCGTGATGCCAGTGTGATTCAGCTGGCCGCGCCGATCCTGGCGATGGAAAAATTGCTGGAACAGCTGTCGCAACTGGAGCTGGGGGATGCGGTGCTTACCGATGTCGGCAGCGCCAAGGGCAATCTGGTGCGTTGCGCGACGCGAGTGTTCGGCACCATGCCGGCGCGCTTCGTACCTGGTCATCCCATCGCGGGTTCCGAGCGCAGTGGCATCACCGCTGCAGATGCTTCACTGTTCCAGCGGCACAAGGTGATCCTGACGCCGGTAGCGGGTACCGATCCGCAAGCACTTGTGCTGGTCGACCGACTGTGGAGTGCGCTGGGTGCCGATGTCGAGCATATGGACGTCGCCCATCATGACGAGGTGCTTGCGGCCACCAGTCATCTGCCGCACCTGCTGGCTTTCGGGCTGGTGGATTCGCTGGCCAAGCGTCATGAGAATCTGGAAATCTTTCGCTATGCTGCCGGCGGTTTCCGCGATTTCACCCGCATAGCGGGCAGCGATCCGGTGATGTGGCACGACATCTTTCTGGCCAATCGTGAAGCAGTGCTGGCCACCCTGGATGATTTTCGTACCGACCTCGACGCCCTGCGCGCCGCGGTCGATGAAGGAGACGGGCATACACTGCTGGGCGTATTCACGCGCGCCAGGGCTGCCCGGGAACATTTCAGCAAAATACTGGCTCGCAGAGCCTATGTGGACGTTATGCATTCCAATGACCTGATCTTCCTCGCCAACCCTGGCGGCAGCCTGACTGGCCAGTTGCGTGTACCAGGCGACAAATCCATTTCCCACCGTTCGATCATGCTCGGCTCGCTGGCCGAAGGCACCACCGAGGTCGAGGGCTTTCTCGAAGGCGAAGACGCACTGGCTACCATCCAGGCGTTTCGCGACATGGGTGTGGTCATCGAAGGGCCGCACCAGGGCCGCGTGACTGTGCATGGCGTCGGCCTGCATGGCCTGCAGGCGCCGCCCGGTCCGATCTACCTGGGCAACTCCGGCACCTCGATGCGTCTGCTGGCCGGTTTGCTCGCTGCTCAGTCATTCGATACCACGTTGACCGGCGACGCCTCGCTCTCCAAGCGACCGATGAATCGCGTTGCCAGCCCCCTGCGCCAAATGGGCGCGGTGATTGAAACTGCTGCCGAGGGGCGTCCTCCGCTGACCATTCGTGGCGGCCAGAAGTTGTCCGGCATGCACTACGACATGCCCATGGCCAGTGCCCAGGTCAAATCCTGCCTGCTACTCGCCGGTCTCTATGCCGAAGGCCAGACCTCGGTGACAGAGCCTGCACCCACCCGTGACCATACCGAGCGGATGCTGCAGGGCTTCGGTTATCCGGTTCTGGTTAAGGGCAGCACTGCAACTGTCGAGCCGGGCCACACACTGAGCGCCACACAGATCGAAGTGCCGGCTGATATCTCGTCCGCCGCTTTCTTCATGGTCGCAGCCAGTATTGCAGAAGGTTCGGATGTGACCCTGGAGCACGTGGGTATCAACCCGACGCGCACCGGCGTGATCGATATCCTCAAGCTGATGGGCGCCAACATTGAACTGTCCAATCAGCGTGAGGTAGGCGGTGAGCCGGTGGCCGACATTCGTGTGCGGGCCGCGCAACTCAAGGGCATCGAAATTCCCGAAGCGCTGGTGCCGCTGGCCATCGACGAATTCCCGGTGCTCTTTATCGCCGCCGCTTGCGCCGAAGGTCGCACTTTACTGCGTGGTGCCGAGGAACTGCGGGTCAAGGAGTCGGATCGTATTCAGGTCATGGCGGACGGGCTACAGACGTTGGGCGTCAAGGCCGAACCCACGCCCGACGGCATCCTGATCGAAGGCGGCCCGATAGGCGGTGGAGAAGTCTGGGCCCACGGCGATCATCGTATCGCCATGTCTTTCAGCGTCGCAGCACTGCGCGCCGGTGCGCCGATCCGCATTCATGATTGCGCCAATGTCGCGACCTCGTTCCCCAATTTCCTGGCGTTGGCCGAGCGGGCTGGTATGCGTGTTTCCGTGGAGGAGGCTTCATGATCCGACAGATTCCGGTCATTACCATCGACGGCCCTAGCGGCTCCGGCAAGGGCACCATTGCGGCGTTGCTCGCCGGCAAGCTGGGCTGGAACTTTCTTGATTCTGGCGCCCTGTATCGTTTGCTCGCCTTCGCTGCCCGCAACCACGGCGTCGACCTGACCAACGAAGAAGCCCTCAAGGCGCTGGCCGCCCATCTGGATGTGCAGTTCGGTGCGGCGAAGGCAGGGCACGGTATGCGCATTGTGCTCGAAGGCGAAGACGTTACCGAGGCCATCCGCAACGAGGTTGTCGGCGCTGGGGCCTCACAGGTTGCAGCCCTGCCGGTGGTGCGTGAAGCCCTGCTACAGCGGCAGAAGGCTTTTCGCGAAGCACCGGGGCTGGTTGCCGATGGTCGGGACATGGGAACAGTGGTTTTCCCCGATGCTACGCTGAAAATATTCCTTACGGCCAGCGCCGAGGAAAGGGCTCGTAGACGCTACCTGCAGTTGAAGGCTAAGGGGGATGATGTTAACCTCGCGAGTCTTCTCGACGAGATACGGGCACGTGATGAGCGTGATACCCAACGTACAGTGGCTCCGCTGAAGCCGGCAGACGATGCCATACAGCTGGATTCCACTGCATTGTCCATCGAGCAGGTATTGGGACAGATTCTGGGCGAAGTCGAGAAACACGATTTTGCCTGATGGACGGGCGCCGAAAGGCGACTCAGCGGCCTGAATCAGGACCGTTAACAAGGAGGCATGTGGGAGACCAGATCCAGTCCCGCAGGCCTTTTTTTATATGAATGAACCCACGTTATCTGGGGCGTGGAGATTGGGCGGATTCTCGTCCGAAAACAGCAGGAATAAACATGAGCGAAAGCTTTGCAGAACTTTTTGAAGAAAGCCTGAAATCCCTCGACATGCAGCCGGGCGCCATCATCACCGGCATCGTGGTCGACATCGACGGTGACTGGGTCACCGTGCATGCCGGCCTCAAGTCCGAGGGCGTCATCCCGGTCGAGCAGTTCTACAACGAGCAGGGCGAGCTGACCATCAGCGTGGGTGACGAAGTTCACGTTGCGCTGGACGCGGTTGAAGATGGCTTCGGTGAAACCAAGCTGTCCCGCGAAAAAGCCAAGCGTGCCGAGTGCTGGATTGTTCTGGAAGCGGCTTTCGCAGCTGAGGAAGTGGTCAAGGGCGTTATCAACGGTAAGGTTAAGGGCGGCTTCACTGTCGACGTTAACGGCATCCGTGCGTTCCTGCCAGGTTCCTTGGTCGATGTCCGTCCGGTGCGTGATACCACTCACCTGGAAGGCAAAGAACTCGAGTTCAAGGTCATCAAGCTGGACCAGAAGCGCAACAACGTTGTCGTTTCCCGTCGTAGCGTCCTGGAAGCTGAAAACAGCGCTGAGCGTGAAGCTCTGCTGGAATCGCTGCAGGAAGGCCAGCAGGTCAAGGGTATCGTCAAGAACCTCACCGACTACGGCGCGTTCGTGGATCTGGGTGGCGTCGACGGCCTGCTGCACATCACCGACATGGCCTGGAAGCGCATCAAGCATCCTTCCGAGATCGTCAACGTTGGCGACGAGATCGACGTCAAAGTGCTGAAGTTCGACCGCGAGCGCAACCGCGTCTCCCTGGGTCTGAAGCAACTGGGCGAAGACCCATGGGTTGCTATCAAGGCTCGTTACCCAGAGAACACTCGCGTTGTTGCCAAGGTCACCAACCTGACCGATTACGGCTGCTTCGCCGAGCTGGAAGAGGGCGTTGAAGGCCTGGTGCACGTTTCCGAAATGGACTGGACCAACAAGAACATTCACCCGTCGAAGGTCGTACAGGTCGGCGACGAAGTGGAAGTCATGGTTCTGGACATCGACGAAGAGCGTCGTCGTATCTCCCTGGGTATCAAGCAGTGCAAGTCCAACCCATGGGAAGACTTCTCTGGCCAGTTCAACAAGGGCGACCGCATCTCCGGCACCATCAAGTCGATCACCGATTTCGGTATCTTCATTGGTCTGGACGGCGGCATCGACGGCCTGGTTCACCTGTCCGACATCTCTTGGAACGAGCCGGGTGAAGAAGCCGTTCGCCGCTTCAAGAAGGGCGACGAGCTGGATACCGTCATCCTGTCGGTCGATCCGGAGCGTGAGCGCATCTCCCTGGGCATCAAGCAGTTGGAAGACGATCCGTTCTCCAACTACGCCGCCGTCAATGACAAGGGCAGCATCGTTCGTGGCATCGTGAAAGAAGTTGACGCCAAAGGCGCCATCATCGATCTGGGCAACGATATCGAAGCGACCCTGAAAGCCTCCGAAATCAGCCGTGACCGCGTTGAAGATGCGCGCAACGTGCTGAAGGAAGGCGAAGAAGTCGAAGCCAAGATCATCAGCATCGACCGCAAGAGCCGCGTCATCAGCCTGTCCATCAAGTCGAAAGACGTTGAAGACGAGAAAGACGCGATGAAGGAACTGCGTACCAAGCAGGACGTAGAACCTTCCGCCGGCCCGACCACCATTGGTGATCTGATCCGCGCGCAGATGGAAAACCAGAACTAAGTTCTGACTCCATCGTTAAAAAGGGCGACTTCGGTCGCCCTTTTTTGTTCCCGTGATTTCTGCAGCTCTGCGCTTGTCGTTACCCGGACCTTCAGTGACGGTTGGCGCTGCCTGCCAGCGCCTGGTTGACAGCCAGCCAGCCTGTTACGGCATCTTCTCCCGTCTCATTGAAGGCACGTTCGAGCAGGCGTACCTGCTCGCGCCGCAAAGCCTGTTCGAGTTTTGCTCCCTCTGTACTGAACCGCAGCATGCGTTTGCGCTTGTCATCTTCGGCAGTCAGGCTTTCCACCAGACCCATTTCGATAAGTTGACGCAGCGGGATATTCAGAGCCTGTTTGCTGACGCCAAGATAGCCGAGCAGTTGCTTGATGCTCAGGTCCGGATAGCTGGCGATGAAGAACAGGATGCGGTGGTGGACCCGAGATAATCCGCGTCTTGCCAGCATCTCGTCGGGCTTGGCAGTGAATGCCTGATAGCCGAGGAAGAAGCGTTCCATGATCTGGCGCTGAACACCGCTTTTTTTTAGGTCATGCATATTGACGTATCTATCAGTCTGGGCGTAATTTCGGTCAAGTAGTTTGACTTGTTTCTTTCGTCTCTGCATCTGGTACGGCAATGGCTTTCTGAGCGCACCGGATCAGGCGGATACTGCCGAAGCAGGGTTTCGGTAGGGCATCAATCGAGAGGGGTGGCGAGATGTATAAGGTTTATGGCGATTATCGTTCCGGCAATTGCTACAAGGTCAAACTCATGCTGCATCTGCTTGGGCTGCCGTACGAATGGGTGCCGGTCAATATCCTGCGCGGTGAAACGCGTGAAGAGGCGTTCCTGAAGCTCAATCCCAACGGCAAGATCCCTGTTCTGCAGCTGGAAGATGGTTCCTGTCTGTGGGAGTCGAATGCCATTCTGAATTTTCTTGCCGAGGGCAGCGAGTTTCTGCCGAGCGATGCACGCTTGCGCACCCAAGTGCTTCAGTGGCAGTTCTTTGAGCAATACAGTCATGAGCCGTTTCTGGCGGTGGCCCGTTATATCAAGGTATATCTCGGCATGCCGGAAGAGCGCCGCGAGGAGTACGAGGCCAAGCGTTACGATGGCTATCACGCACTCAACGTGATGGAGCAGCAGCTGCTACGCACGCCATATCTGGTCGGAGGAAGCTATTCAATTGCGGATGTGGCGCTGTATGCCTACACGCACGTCGCAGAGGAGGGGGGCTTCGAGCTGGAGGGATACCCGGCAATCCGAGCCTGGTTGCAGCGTGTCGCGAGTCACCCTCGGCATGTTGGCATGTTCGATTAGCCAGTGAAAAATATCGTCAGGGTCGGGATGGATACCGCTTTTACATTCATCTTCGGCCCGGCTGGGCGGATCGACAAAGCCTGATCCACCCAGCATGCTTCGGTTCTTTGTCTATTTGACGAGGCCCAGAAACTCGCTGCGGGTGGCGGGGTTTTCGCGGAACTGGCCGAGCATCACCGAAGTGACCATCGAGGAGTTCTGCTTCTCCACACCGCGCATCATCATGCACATGTGCTGTGCTTCGATCACCACGGCGACACCCCAGGCACCGGTCACCTGCTGGATGGCTTCGGCGATCTCGCGGGTGAGGTTTTCCTGAATCTGCAGGCGACGTGCATACATGTCGACGATCCGTGCAACCTTGGACAGGCCGAGTACCTTGCCGTTGGGCAGGTAGGCGACATGCGCCTTGCCAATGAACGGCAGCATGTGGTGTTCGCACAGCGAGTACAACTCGATGTTCTTTACCAGCACCATTTCGCTGTTGTCGGAGCTGAACAGTGCATTGTTGGTGACTTCCTCCAGCGTTTGCTGGTAGCCCTTGCACAGATACTGCATGGCTTTGGCGGCGCGCTTGGGCGTATCGAGCAGGCCCTCGCGGTTGACGTCCTCGCCGAGCTGGCCAAGGATTGCGGTGTAATGTTGTTCCAGTGACATTGAGCTACCTGTGGGCTTCATGTGAGCGCAAGCGCGAAGGGTAGGACGCACCCGTCTCGCTGGCAAGGGGAAAAACCAGCTGCAGGTTGCACACTACATACGGCAAGAAGAAGTGTGAGCCTCCTTCACTTGAAGTATGAAGTGTTCACTCGTCCCGTCCGTCGAGCATGGTTCGCTTGAGTATCAGGTAGATCGCACCGGTGCCGCCATGGCGGGGCAGGCATGAGGTGAAACCGAGTACCTGGGGGTGCTGGCGCAGCCAGGTGTTCACATGGCTTTTGATAAGGGGTCGTCTGCCGTCGACGCGTGCGGCCTTGCCGTGGGTGACGCGGACGCAGCGGATTTCGAACTTGCAGGCCTCAGCGAGGAAATCCCAGAGCAGTTCGCGCGCCTTCTCCACGCTCAAACCATGCAGGTCGAGGCTGCCCTCGAAGGGGATCTGACCAGCCTTGAGCTTGCGCATCTGACTGTCCTGCACACCGTCGCGCGCCCAGTAGAGTTCATCTTCAGCGGTTACGTCGATGACGAACTGATCGGACAGCCCATCAATACGGGTTTCGTCGTTGCTGATGATGGCGTTTGCGCGGCGGGTAGCGATTTGGGTTTTGTTGCTGCGCGGTTTACCGGTGTCGGCGCGGTCGTGTTCGATTGGCTTGACGCCGCGAACTGCAGTTCTGAACAGGGAAAAATCGTCTTCTTGCATGCTGCCTCCGCATTTGCAGGCGATTTTATCCCAGGGGTTGGCTGTGTGGCACTTACGATTCGGTGGGTGGCTTTGGTAAGTGCAAAAGAAGGCCGATCAGCGTTTTTTCCCGAGGTGGGGCGACAGGCTGAGGCCGCTCTGGCCGTGGAGGCGGCGACGTACTCGACGTCTGATGAGCAGGCCAGTCCAGAACAGGGCCAGTCCCAGCAGAAGCGAGATGATCGCAGCTTCGGAATCTAGCGTCATGCTGTCGATGGCTTGACGGCCACCGAGCAGGGAAGCCGCACCCGCGAGCGTCAGAAGAATGCCGAGAGCGATCAACAGCAGACCAAAAAACATGCCGAAGCGTGTGCGCCATCTTCGTGGTTCGCGGGGCCGGAGGCGGCGCGCATCGAAGTCATTGCTCAGCTTCATTCCGATTACCTCTCAGGGGCAGGGCTGTGACCGAGGAAGCACGTCCAGGTTCCTTGCCTGTCAGGTATGGAGTTCGGGCTTGACTCAGGTTAGCGCTCCGGCATCTGCCACGCAGACGGCGAAATTGTCAGCGAGGATGGTCATTTCCATGCGGTGCACCTGTTCGGCATCGATTGAGCCATCGCCCATCGGCAGATCGCGTGTGGCGCAGGCCTTGTCGACCAGGGTGCAGCGATAACCGTAATCCTTGGCGGCGCGGACGGTGGTGCTCACGCTCGAATGGGTCATGAATCCGCAGACGACAAGGTCGAGACGGCCATGCTGCTGCAGCAGCTCATGCAACTGCGTACCGGCAAAGGCATTGGGCAGTGTTTTGCCTATCACGGCTTCGCCGGCCAGGGGGGCTGCTTCGGGCATGATCTGGCCACGCAGGCCCTGGGGGTCGAATAAACCTCCAGAGATGCCCAGGTGGTGGACATGCACGACAGGCGTGCCGGTTTGGCGGGCAAGCGCTAACAAACGTGTAATTTCCTCAAGCGCCGGGGCCAGGTTCGGCAGGGCCATTGCCCCGCTGCGATATTCTTCCTGGGCGTCGATGACCAGAAGCGTCGCGTTAGCCAGAGTCGCCGGTGCATAGCTGCGGCCACTGAGCTGTAGCAAGGTCTGTGGCTTGGACATGACTGACTCCTTGAAGTGTGAAGGGGGCTGATTGTGGCCCCAGATGAGCGATATGTGAACCGTCGAAACCCGCGATTCGCTTGCAGGAGCGTCAATGTCGGTCGAGATGCCAGCATCAAGGACCGCAGAAGGCTGAGAAACCTTGCGTGCTATCGGCTAGACTTTCGCACTTTTGACCGGAGATATCGACGTGACCGCTTCGTCTTCCCGATTGCGTACGCTACGCGATTACATACGCTGGGCCGTCAGCCATTTTCATGCTGAACAGCTGTTCCATGGTCATGGGACTGACAACGCCTGGGACGAGGCGCGTCAGCTGGTACTGGGTGCGCTCCATCTGCCTTGGGAAATTGCCGACAGCTACCTCGATTGCCGTCTTGAGGATGACGAGCGTGAACACCTTCAGAGCCTGCTGCGTCGTCGTATCGAGGAGCGCGTGCCGACGGCCTACCTGCTTGGGCAGACCTGGTTTTGTGGCCTGCCATTCATCGTCGATGAGCGCGTGCTGATTCCGCGCTCACCCATCGGTGAGCTGATCGAACGGCGCTTCGAGCCCTGGCTGGCGCAGACCCCGACCCGGATTCTGGATATGTGTACCGGCTCGGGCTGCATCGGCATCGCCTGTGCGTATGAGTTTCTCGAGGCCGAAGTGGTGCTGGCGGATATTTCTTTCGAGGCGCTTGAGGTGGCCAATCGCAACATCGAACATCATGGCCTGGATGAGCGCGTCTATACCGTGCAGAGTGATGGTTTCGACGGCTTGCCTGGGCAGCGCTTTGATCTGATTGTCTCCAATCCGCCCTATGTGGATGCGGAAGACTTTGCCGATATGCCCGAGGAATATCACCACGAACCTGTGTTGGGGCTTGCCTGTGGCAATGATGGTCTGGATCTGGTGCGACGAATGCTGGCCGAGGCGGCGGACCATCTGACCGATAACGGCAGCCTGATCGTCGAAGTGGGCAACAGCCAGGTGCACGTCACTGCGCTTTACCCGGAGGTGGATTTCACCTGGCTGGAATTCGCCGAAGGCGGGCATGGGGTGTTTCTACTGGCGGCCAGTCAATGCCGTGAGTATCAGCCGCTGTTTCGCGAGCGGCTCAAGGGGTAGGGCTTGATTTTCAGCGGGTCGCGATCCAGATCAGCAGACCCGCCTGAAACAGGGAGAAGGCAATCAGACAGGCAATGGTGAAGCGCAGCGTGCCGTCTTCGCGACGAAACCTGTTGAGCCGCTCCTGAATGTCGCGAATCTTGATTTCCTGTTCGAGCAGGTTGCGGTCAGCCTGTTCGAGCATGGCGGCGGCATCGGTCAGCTCGATGATCTGTACCTTCTCGGCGTTCCAGTCAGGGCGCAGCGTGCTGACGCGAGGCACGCTGTAGAGTGCCTTAAGCTGCTGTGAGTCGGGGTAGGTGACGTCAAGCCCCTGGCTCTGCAGGCAACGATCCCGCCGTAGACGCATGTCGTCAGTGGCGACATCTCCGGCGGGCAGGACGCCCTCTTTGACCAGGTAGTGTGACCAGCGTTTCTGCGCCCAAAGCGCGCATTGCGCCAGCAGAAAACGTCCAAGACCGCGATTGACCGGCTCCAGATGCAGGCCCGATTCCGGGCCGAAGTGCAGCTCCTTGGTCTCATGGTCAGCCCAGACTTCCAGCACGTTGTACTTTGCCGAGAGCACCTGGCCTGGGAGTCGTATGGAGAGCCTGAGCAGACTCTGCTTCCGTGAGTGCCGCTCGACCTGCCCCAGTTCGACAAAACGCAGCGGACGCGCACCGCTGTCACTGTCGGTCAGCAATGGTGCCAGACGCAGCAGGCGAAAGCGGTCCGGAGCCAGCTCGGCCCAGGGATGCGGTGAGGGAGAAGCGGGCACCTGAGCGTCGCTATCGTTCGGTGCGGTTGTGCTGTCGGTCATGGGGTGTCCGTGGGCCTTGCTTGACGATGGCTAACGACCATATCGGCGGCTAATCGGTCAACTGGAGGGTAGCGATGTGCCATGGCATTCGCCAGTGGCGCGGCATTGGACGAAATCCGCAGCAGCTCGGGTATACTTTGCGCCCTTTGTTCAGGTCGATTGCGGAGCACCTGCATGTCCGGCAACACATACGGCAAGCTGTTTACCGTCACCACCGCTGGCGAGAGTCATGGGCCGGCGCTGGTCGCCATCGTCGACGGCTGTCCGCCCGGGCTTGAGCTGTCTCTGGAAGATCTGCAGCGTGACCTCGACCGGCGCAAGCCGGGCACCAGTCGCCACACGACCCAGCGCCAGGAAGCCGATGAAGTCGAAATCCTTTCCGGGGTTTTCGAGGGCCGCACCACGGGTTGTTCGATTGGCTTGCTGATCCGCAATACCGATCAGAAGTCCAAGGACTATTCGGCAATCAAGGAACAGTTCCGCCCGGCTCATGCCGATTACAGCTATCACCACAAATACGGCGTTCGCGATTACCGCGGCGGTGGGCGCAGCTCGGCGCGTGAAACCGCCATGCGCGTGGCTGCTGGTGCCATCGCCAAGAAGTACCTGGCAACGCTGGGCATTCAGGTGCGGGGCTACATGAGCCAGCTCGGACCTATCGAGATTCCCTTCAAGGGCTGGGATTCGGTGGAACAGAATGCTTTCTTCAGCCCTGATCCGGACAAGGTGCCCGAGCTGGAAGCCTACATGGATCAGCTGCGCCGCGATCAGGATTCGGTGGGGGCGAAGATCACCGTGGTGGCCGAGGGTGTGCCTCCGGGTCTGGGTGAGCCGGTTTTCGACCGTCTGGACGCCGAGCTGGCCCATGCGCTGATGAGCATCAATGCGGTCAAGGGCGTGGAAATCGGCGCCGGTTTCGCCAGCGTTGCCCAGCGCGGCACCGAGCATCGTGACGAGCTGACGCCGGAAGGCTTTCTGTCCAACCAGGCTGGCGGCATCCTCGGCGGGATTTCTTCCGGCCAGCCGATCGTTGCCCACCTGGCGCTCAAGCCCACGTCGAGCATCACCACGCCGGGTCGCTCCATCGATACCCAGGGCCATCCGGTGGAGATCATTACCAAGGGCCGCCATGATCCCTGCGTCGGTATCCGTGCCACGCCCATCGCCGAAGCGATGATGGCTATCGTGCTACTGGACCATCTTCTGCGCCATCGCGGCCAGAATGCAGATGTACGAGTGACGACCCCGGTGCTGGGTCAGCTTTGATCTGCAAACCCCGGGCTTCAAGCTGCATGTGGACGACGCTGTGTTTCTGCTTGTGGCTTGAAGTTTGCCGTTTATGAGTGTTTCTCTTCCGTACTGGCGTCTTTCCGGCTTTTATTTCTTCTATTTCTCGCTGCTCGGGGCGACGGCACCGTTTTTCGGTTTGTATTTCGCCCATCTCGGCTTTTCCGCAGAGCGCATCGGTGAGCTGGTAGCGATTCCCATGCTGATGCGCTGCCTGGCGCCGAACCTCTGGGGCTGGCTGGGTGATGTGACGGGTCAGCGCCTGGCCATCGTGCGTATCGGTGCACTCTGCACACTGCTGTCGTTCGGTCTGATCTTTTTTGACAAAAGCTACGCCTGGCTGGTGCTGGTGATGGCCTTGCATGCATTCTTCTGGCATGCGGTGCTGCCGCAGTTCGAGGTGATTACCTTGGCGCATTTGCGCGAACAGGCGGCGCGCTACAGCCAGGTTCGGCTGTGGGGCAGCATCGGCTTCATCGTTGCGGTGGTGGGGCTGGGCATGTTGTTCGAGCGACTCAGTCTGGATGTCTATCCGGTGGCGATCATTGTGGTCATGGCGGGTATTGTCCTCAGCAGTGTATGGGTGCCCAATGCGCAGCCGGAACCGCGGCCTGATACGAGCGGGCAGGGCGGTTTCATGCGACAACTGTGCCGCCCCGGCGTGCTGGCGTTCTATGTGTGCGTTGGCCTGATGCAGGTTAGTCACGGGCCTTACTACACTTTTTTCAGCATCCATCTGGAAGCGCTCGGTTACGATCGAGGCACCATCGGCCTGCTCTGGGCGCTGGGGGTCGTTGCCGAGATTCTGCTGTTCCTGATAATGGCGGCGCTGCTCAAGCGCTTCCCCCTGCGGCAGGTGCTGGTGGCAAGCTTCCTGCTGGCGGCGTTGCGCTGGTTGTTGCTGGGTACGCTGGCCGATCACCTTGTCGTGCTGCTGCTCGCGCAGTTGATGCATGCGGCCACCTTCGGCAGTTTCCACGCCGCCGCGGTGCATTTCGTCCAGCGCAGTTTCGGCCACCGCCAGCAGGGGCAGGGCCAGGCCCTTTATGCGACGTTGGCCGGTATCGGCGGTGCGCTGGGGGCGCTGTATTCAGGCTACAGCTGGAGCAGTCTGGGACCTGGCTGGGCTTTCGCCATCGCCAGTCTGGCGGCTCTGGCTGCAGCCGTTATCATTGCCATCCCTGTGCAGGGGAGTCGGGCATGACTGCCAGCGGCTACGACTTTGCTGCCGAATCATCGATCAGACGCCGGGTCACTTAACGCCCGGCCCGGAGACAGCGACCATGAGCATCCTCAGCGTCTATCACCAAAGCACGCCCGAACAGCCCTTCAAGGTGCTCACGCATCACGAGGACATCGCCGTCACGCTGGCCGAAGCAGGTGTGCATCTGGAGCGCTGGCAGGCCAGTAGCGTCATTGCTCCGAATGCCAGTGATGAAGCGTTGATCGCCGCTTATCAATCGCAGATCGACCGGCTGATGAACGAGCGCGGTTATGCCGGCATGGATGTGCTCAGTCTGACCCGCGACCAATCCAGGCTGACCGAGCCGCACGTGCAAGAGCTGGAAGAGTGCGTCCTGCCTGGCGATCAGGTGCATCTTTTCGTTGCCGGATACGGGCTGTTCAACCTGCATGTTGAGGACAAGGTCTATGCCGTGCTGTGCGAGAAAGGTGACTTGATCCTGATACCTGCGGGCGTTCGTCATTGGTTCGATAAGGGCGAACGTCCGCACCTGATCGCCATTTGCCTGTTCAATAACCCGCAAGCCCGTGTCCCGCAGTATACCGGCGACGATATTGCGAGCCGCTTTCCGCGCCTGGACGATTGAACCAGGGTTGTTGCTCCAAAGGTGTATTGAGCACGCTTTCGCTATGGGTCATTAATGCTTCGACTTCAGCAGATGCTGGCAGTCCGCGACCACGAAAGCCGCTTACCCCCGACTGGGAAATTGGAGAAACAATGGCTATCAAATGCACAACTGCAATTGGCATCGCTGTTCTTGTTCTGGGCTTGCCCCTTTCACTTCAGGCTCAGGACAAGGCGCCTGAGCGCTGGTTGCCGAGCCTGATTACCGAAACACCGCAGGAAGGTTTCGAGCTGGCGGTCAAACTTTCCAGAATGGGTGTCAAAAGTACCCAGCCAGACAAAGAAGTGCTGTTTCGCGAGCGTGCGAAATACGCGCAGAACGGTGAGGCATTGATGCACGCTTCTGAAGTGGTTGCCATCCACTTCCAGACCGTCGCGGCGGCGAACAGCTACTGGAAATAGGCCTCCCGCTTTTCTCCCGCACGGGTCGCAGGCATCTCCGGGACAGGGTGCGGTTCTTTACGACGGTTGTCCGTGCAGTCCGCTGCCGCCGGCAAGCCTGAACCCTCACGCTTGCCAGGCATCCAAATTGCGAACCCATCGTAATGAGGAATCACCCATGACAGATGCCTTCGGCGGTATTTTCGGTCTGATCATTCTGCTACTGGATATCTGGGCCATCGTCAGCGTGGTGCGAAGCGATGCGGCAACCGGGAAGAAGGTGCTCTGGGTCTTGCTCATCCTGATCCTGCCGGTGCTTGGCCTGATTCTCTGGGCCATCATGGGGCCGCGCGGCAACCGCCCCGACGACATGAGTCCGAGGCGCTGATCAATGGATGAGCTGACACCCTTGCTGGCCGTCGCAGTGCTTATTGCGGATCTGCTGGCGATTCTTCATGTCTGGTTCAGCCGTATCGAGTACGGGCGCAAGGTCATCTGGAGCCTGGTGATCGCGCTTCTGCCGGTGGTTGGCCTGGTCATGTGGATCGTCGCGGTCAGCCGTTTCGCCAAGGTCAGGCTCTAGCCAGGTGCAGGGCTGGTTGGCCTGTCATTAGACTAAAGTAGAGTTCGATGCTTTCCTCCAGGCGAAGGCGCTGAGATGCTGTGCGCCTTCTGCCACATCATCCATCACGGGAGATACCCATGAGTGATTATCAGGAAGCTCTCTACGAGGGATACGGCCAGCGTTTTACCATCGACCGGATGCTGCATGACGTGCGCACCGGGCATCAGCATCTGGTTATTTTCGAGAATGCTCGAATGGGGCGTGTCATGGCGCTTGATGGGGTGATCCAGACTACCGAGGCGGATGAGTTCATTGCTAACGAAATGCTCACGCACCTGCCGATCCTTGCCCATGGTTTGGTCCGGCGGGTGCTGATCATCGGTGGGGCCGATGGCGGTATCGTGCGTGAGATCGCCAGGCATCGCGATGTCGAAAGCATCACCATGGTCGAGGCTGATGGCGCGATGCTGGAGGCCTGCAAGACCTTTCTGCCGGAGCATGCCAGGGGGGCTTTCAACGATGCTCGCCTGAATCTGCTGATCGATGACGGGCTGCATTTCATCAACGCCTGTGAAGAAACGTTTGACGTGATTATCTGCGAGCGCACCCATGCAGGTACTGCCGGAGAGATTTCCGGGGACTTCTATCAGGCCTGCCGCCGCCGCTTGGGTGATGGCGGGATTCTGGTTGCGCGCGCTGGCACTCCGTTCATGCAGCTCGCCAAGGTGCAGGCTGCGGCCAGGAGCATGAATGGCCTGTTTGCCGACTGGCACTTCTACCAGGCTGCGGTACTCACCTGCAGCGGGGGAGCGATGTCCTTTGCCTGGGGCGCTTGTGATTCAGCCAGTCGTCGGCAACCGCTGGAAACACTTTCGCAGCGCTTTGCCGGCAGCGGGGTTGTGACGCGCTACTACAATCCACATGTCCATCTCGCCGCCTTTGCGCTGCCTCAGTATGTTTTGCAGGCCATCGGCAAAGCCAGTAACGACTGATTTCGTGGTGTGTGCAAGGGCGCTCGCTCTTTGTGATGCGCCCAAGTCATTGCGGCTGTGATCCAGATGCCCTATGTTCGATGTCGTCGACAGGGTCAAAGCGTTCCCGACCTGGGCTGAACATGCCATTCGTGACACTCGTTTTATTCCATTCCATTTCTGCAACGAGGCTCGACCACAAGGCTTATTCATTCTGAAAAAGCCGTTCATCCATAGAGGGCGTTTACAAGGTCAGTGCGCGAAGATCAGGCACGGCAAGAGGGTCCAGCGCAGCAGTTTGTAAGCGCCGTCTGAGTGAGAGGAGGTTAATCATGAGTACCACCTTCCATGAGGATGTCAGCAGTAACGTGCTCTTGAGGATGAAGGAAGGCGGTTTCGATTTCGCCCGCGTTCACCCTATCGAGTTTTATGCGGTATTTCCCGACCGTGAGCAGGCATGCGCAGCCGCCAGCAACTTTCGTGGCGAATGCGTGAACACACAAGTCTTTCCCCGTGATGATGGCGCCTGGAATCTTCAGGTGAGCAAGGTCATGTACGCCACATTCGACGGCATCGGTGATTTCGAGCAGGATCTGGAGGATCTTGTCGAGCCTTTGGGTGGTGTGGTCGATGGCTGGGGCGTGACCCAGGAGTTATCTGGCTGCACAGTCTGACAGCCAGGGCCGTTGCGAACTCCCTGCGAGGCATTAACAGTGCCTCGTCAACCTTCCCGGCGGCCCTGGAGCTTCAACCTACACCAAGTCCGCTTTGCAGGGCCTGGTCCCACGGCGGGACCGGGCCGAAGCGGCTCTTCAAAAACTCCAGCAGTAAACGGCTGCGCGAATCGCCTTCCCTTGTCAGGCGCAGGGCATAGATGCCGCTGGGCTCGGGTGGGGGCAATCCGTGTTCGCAAAACAGCGGCAATAAATCGCCTCGCAATAGATGATCACCAATCAGCCAGGTCGGTAGATGTGCAATGCCCAAGCCTGCCAGCGTACCGCTAAGCAAGGCTTCGGCGTTGTTTGCGATCATCCGCATGCGGCGGGGGCGCAGCAATTGCCGCTTGCCGTCATGTTCGAAGCGCCACGCGTGAGGCGGCGCCAGCGCATCCCAGTCCAGGCCGTCATGCGTTGGCAATTCGCTGACATTCAGCGGTACGCCACGCCGCGCCAGGTAGTCGGGACTTGCACAAACAACCCGCACCATCGGTGCCAGCGGTGTGGCAACCAGGCGGGTATCGGCCAGCGGGCCGATGCGCAGCACCAGATCGACTTCACCCAAGTGCTCACCGCGCAGATCGACGAAGCTGTCGATCAGGCGCAGCTGGATATCCACCTCGGGATAGATCTGAAGAAATTCCGCCAGCGCCGGCGCCAGATGCCGACGACCAAAGGGGGCGGGGGCGTCTATCCGAATGCGACCGCGCGGTGCATTTTGCAGCGAAGTGACCTCGGCCCGAACCAGTTGCAGTTCCTGCACGATGCGCCTGGCTCGCTCGGCGAACACCTGGCCTGCCGTGGTGGGCTTTATGGCGTGGGTGCTGCGGCTGACCAGCTGGCAGCCCAGGCTGTTCTCCAGTGCATCAATACGCCGGGCGACAGTGGAGGGCGTCAGGCCATGCAGACGGCCGGCGGCAGAAAAGCTGCCGGTGTCGAGAGTATCGAGAAACAACCTGAACTGTTCGGAGAGCGGGTCTGATTGCATGCTTGTTTGGCCGGCTTTGTGGAAATCGCATAACCATTGTGCATGGCTATGCGTATCCGGAATAGTTCGGGCGCTATAGCATCGCTTTTTTATATCTGGAAAGTGATCAATGGATCTGCTTGGCAGCGCGTTGAATATTGCACTGGGTCTGGTGCTGGGGGCGTTGGGTGGGCTGTTCGGCATCGGTGGTGGGCTGATTGCGATTCCGGTACTGGGCGTACTCTTCGGTCTGGACCAGCAACTGGCGCAAGGAACGGCTCTGGTCATGGTCGTGCCCAATGTGCTGTTGGCGATCTGGCGCTATCACCAGCGCAACCGCATCGATATCCGCCATGCGGCGGCGTTGGGCGTTTCCAGTTTCTGTTTCGCCATCGCCGGTGCAGCACTGGCGGTATCGCTGGATGCCGGACGCATGCGCATCGCTTTCGTCGGCTTCCTGCTGGTCCTGGCCCTCTATACCTTGCTGCGTGTCTTCCTCAAGCCACAGGCTGGCGCTACCGAGCTGCGTCATCCCTGGCCCTGGCTGGGTGCTCTGGGCGCCGGCGCTGGCGCCCTGGGGGGATTGTTCGGAGTGGGCGGTGCGGTGCTGGCCACGCCAGTGCTCACTTCAGTATTCGGCACTTCTCAGGTCATTGCGCAAGGCTTGTCATTGTCTCTGGCGGCACCCAGTACGGGGGTGACGCTGGTGACGTATGCACTGCACGGGCAGGTTGACTGGGCGCTCGGAGTGCCGCTGGCCATCGGCGGGCTGCTCAGCATCAGTCTGGGCGTGAAGCTGGCGCACGCGCTGCCGGAGCGCCTGCTGCGCCTGCTGTTCAGCGGCTTTCTGTTGCTCAGTGCTGCGTTGCTGGCGCTTGAGGTTTAACAGGCCGTTGAAAAACTATCTGCGTTGGCAATACGGCGTTAAAAACAGGCTCGGACTGCTCATTTAGACTACTAAACTCCGCGTCCTCGCCTGTTTTTGCCTTGTCTTGCCTGCCTCGACTACGTTTTTCTACGGCCTTTTAGGCAGGCGGCGAATCTCCTTGCGTGCGCTGCGCACCAGGCGAATGCTCAACAGCAGCGCCGCGCAACTCAGACCGGCAATCAGCCCCTGCCAGAGGCCTGCCGGCCCGCTGGCCGCGCCAAAGGTATCGGTCAGCCCCAGGGTGTAACCCAGCGGCAGGCCGATTCCCCAATAGGCGAACAGGGTGAAAATCATCGTCATGCGGGTGTCCTGATAACCGCGCAGGGCGCCGGCTGCAGTCACCTGAACAACATCGGAAAACTGGAACAGCGCGGCATATATGAACAGCCCGGCCGCCACTCCGATGACTGCCGGATCGGTGGTGTAGATGCGCGCGATTTGTTCGCTGAACAGCAGCATGAGCGTGGCTGAAAAACAGGCAAAGAGCAGCCCGGTGACGATCCCCAGACCCGCCACGAAACGCGCATCGCGCGGGGCATTGCGGCCCAGCGCCTGACCGATGCGCACTGTGATCGCCATGCCCAGCGACAGCGGAATCATGAAGATCAGCGAAGTGAAGTTGAGGGCGATCTGATGGCCGGCGACCACGGTCGCACCGAGCGCGCCGATCAGCAGGGCGATGACTGAAAATATGCTGGCCTCGGCAAATACTGCAATGCCGATGGGAATGCCGACCGACAACAAGTGGCTTAGCTCCGGCCAGGACGGTCTGTCGAAACGCTCGAACAGCCGGCTTGGCTGGTAGTACGGGGCGCGGCGCACCCAGAACAGCATGGCCAGGCACATGAACAACATCACCAGCGCCGTGGCCCAGCCGCAACCGACACCACCCATGGCCGGCACGCCCAGTTTGCCGTAGATGAAGATGTAGTTCAGCGGAATGTTCAGCAGCAAGCCGAGCAGGCCGATCACCATGCTCGGTCGGCTGTGCCCCAGGCCATCGCTGTAGCAGCGCAGTACCAGATAAAGCGCCATCGTCGGAAAACCGCAGGCCACGGCACGCAGGTAGCGCATGGTAGGGTCGATCAGGCCCGTTTCGACTTGCAGAAGGTGCAGCAGCGGCTCGGCATTCCACATCAGTACGGCAGACAGGCTGCCGACCCCCAACCCCATCCACAATGCCTGGCGCACCACCGGGCCTATCTGGGCGTCTTCGCCGGCGCCGAAGCGTTTCGCCACATTCGGCGTGGTCGCCAGAATTACACCACTGGTCAGCAGGAACATCGGTACCCAGATCGAATTACCCAGGGCGACAGCAGCCAGATCGCGCGGACTGACGCGCCCGGCCATCATGGTGTCGACGAAGCCCATGGCGGTATTGGCCAGTTGCCCGATCATCATGGGCAGGGCGATGGCGAAGAGGGCGCGCAATTCAATGCGCACCCGTCTGAGTCTTGGCTCAGCAGGCATTTCGGGCAGTCCGGGTTGTATACAGAAAGAGGCGTAGTCTACGCCGAGCGAAGCGCCCCCGGAAGGCACAGAGGTGCTGCGGCGGTCTAGAATGGGCGCATCAGACATGGAGCAGCGCATGCGCATTCTTGCAGACGAAAATATCCCCCTGGTCGATGCCTTCTTCGCCGAGTTCGGCGATATCCATCGCATGCCGGGGCGTCGTATCAACCGGGCAGCACTGGAGCAGGCGGACGTACTGCTGGTGCGTTCGGTGACCCGGGTTGATCGCGAATTGCTGGAAGGCAGTCAGGTGCGCTTCGTGGGCACCTGTACGATCGGCACCGATCATCTGGACCTGGATTATTTTGCGGAAGCCGGGATCGCATGGGCCAGCGCGCCGGGCTGCAACGCCCGTGGTGTGGTGGACTATGTGCTCGGTAGTCTGCTGGCGCTGGCCGAAGGCGAGGGTGTCGACCTGAGCAGTCGATGCTATGGCGTGGTCGGAGCAGGTGAGGTTGGCGGGCGTCTGGTGGACGTCTTGCGGGGTCTGGGCTGGGAAGTGAAGGTCTGTGATCCGCCACGTCAGACGCGGGAAGCCTGCGGCTTCGTCAGTCTCGATGAAATCATTGAAACCTGTGACGTTGTCAGCCTGCACACGCCGCTGATCCTCGATGGCGCGCACGCCACCTTTCATTTGCTCGATCAGGCTCGCCTCGAACGTCTGCGCGCCGGCAGTTGGCTGATCAATGCCAGCCGTGGCGCGGTGGTGGACAATACAGCGCTGCGCAACCAGCTGGCGCAGCGCCAGGACATCCAGGCCGTGCTGGATGTCTGGGAAGACGAGCCGCAGGTGAACGTCGAGCTGGCCGAGCTGTGCTGGATCGCGACGCCGCATATTGCCGGCTACAGCCTGGACGGCAAGCTCCGTGGCACCGCACAGATTTATCAGGCGTTCTGCGCCAGCAAAGGGCTGGTGCCGAAGCTTGAATTGGCCGCGCTGATGCCAAGTGCACCCTTGCGCGGTCTCTCTTTTGCCGATACGGCCAGCGCTGATGAGTTGCTGGCAACTGTCTGCCGAGCTGTGTACGACCCACGCCGTGACGACGCGGCCTTTCGACGAACTCTCGGCGGTGATGATGAACAGCGCCGGATGGGTTTCGATCAGTTGCGCAAGGACTATCCGCCACGCCGTGAAATCGATGGGCTGGAGATGGATGTAGCGGGCCAGGCTTCGCTGGAACAGGTCGTGCGGGCACTGGGGGCACGATTGCGGCAATAGGGGCAGCAACGCCGGTAGGCTGGATGACAGGCCGGATGCAATTTGCGGCTTGCTCCGCTAGCATTGTCCGTCCTCTGTTTTATCCCGCGATGGTGTTATGAGTTATCAGGTCCTGGCCCGTAAATGGCGTCCGCGCTCGTTCCGCGAAATGGTCGGGCAGACGCATGTGCTCAAGGCCCTGATCAATGCGCTGGACAGCCAGCGCCTGCACCATGCCTATCTCTTCACCGGTACGCGCGGCGTCGGCAAGACCACCATCGCGCGAATCATCGCCAAGTGCCTGAACTGCGAAACCGGCGTCAGCTCGACGCCCTGTGGCGAGTGTTCGGTATGTCGCGAGATCGATGAGGGGCGCTTTGTCGATCTGATCGAAGTCGATGCTGCAAGCCGCACCAAGGTCGAAGACACGCGCGAACTGCTGGATAACGTCCAGTACGCGCCCAGTCGGGGCCGCTTCAAGGTCTACCTGATCGACGAAGTGCACATGCTTTCGTCGCATTCCTTCAACGCGCTGCTGAAAACGCTCGAAGAGCCGCCGCCGCATGTCAAGTTCCTGCTGGCCACCACTGATCCGCAGAAGCTGCCCGTAACCATCCTGTCACGCTGCCTGCAGTTCTCGCTGAAGAACATGCCGCCGGAGCGGGTGGTGGAGCATCTGACCCACGTGCTGGGTGCGGAAAATGTACCGTTCGAGGAAGACGCACTCTGGCTGCTCGGGCGTGCCGCCGATGGTTCCATGCGCGATGCCATGAGCCTGACCGACCAGGCGATTGCATTCGGCGAAGGCAAGGTGCTGGCCGAAGATGTTCGCAGCATGCTCGGTACTCTGGATCACGGTCAGGTCTACGGTGTGCTGCAGGCGCTGCTGGAAGGCGATGCCCGGGCGCTGCTGGAAGCGGTTCGGCACCTGGCCGAGCAAGGCCCTGACTGGGGCGGCGTGCTGGCCGAAATACTCAATGTGCTGCACCGCGTGGCTATTGCCCAGGCGCTGCCGGAGGCCGTGGACAACGGTCAGGGTGATCGTGAGCGGGTGCTTGCTCTGGCTCAGGCGCTGCCTGCCGAAGACGTACAGTTCTACTACCAGATGGGGCTGATCGGTCGGCGTGATCTGCCGCTGGCACCGGACCCGCGCAGTGGCTTCGAGATGGTCCTGCTGCGCATGCTGGCGTTTCGCCCGGCAGGAAGTGAAAGCGCGCCGCGAACACCCTTAAAGAGTGCGGGAATCAGTCCGGCCACGACTGATTCCCAGGTGGCGCCGGTGGCCGCCACGGCGCTTGCGACCGCGCCCGTGGCGCCTGCCATTATTGCAGCCGCGCCACCCGTGGTTGGCCTTGAGCCTGACGTTTTGGCGCAATCAGCCCCTGATGCGGTCAGTGAGCCGACTCTCAATCAGCCCGCAGTGGCTGCGCCTGCGCCTGTCGCCGAGAAAGCGGCGACACAACCTGCACCTGCAACACCGCCAATCGATCTGCCCTGGGAAGAGCGTCCGGCGCCGCCCATTAGCGAGCCGCCCGTCACCAGCGTGCCGGAGGAGGCGGTTGCCGGGTCGCCTGATCCCGTCGCTGCTCCGGTTCTGCACGAGGATTCTGACGATGACGAGCCGCCGCTGAGTGATGAGGATTATTTCCAGGCTGAAACCCAGGCCGAAGCCTATCTGCACAACCTGGATGCGCTGGAACCGGCTCCGGCTGTTGTCGAGCCTGCACTTGCCATGGAGCCGGCCACGGGCCTGGCAGCGGAGTGGCAGAGTATTTATCTCAAGCTTGGCTTGTCGGGTCTGACCGGCAGTATCGCGTCCAATTGCACGTTGATTTCGGTCGAGGATGATCGCTGGCTGATGCACCTGGACCCGGCGCAGAGCGCCCTGTTCAACGCAACGCAGCAACGGCGGCTGAACGATGCGCTCGATCAGTATCATGGCAGGCCGCTGAAGTTGGTGATCGAACTCCAGACACCACAACAGGAAACCCCGGCCCAGGCGGCGGCCCGGTATCGTACGCAGCGGCAGCAGGCCGCCGAGCAATCGATTCAAAGCGATCCGCTGGTCCAACAACTGATTCAGCAGTTTGCGGCAGTGATCCGCGAAGGCACCATCGAACCCCTGGAACAACCCTGATCGACCCGAGGAAATCCCCATGATGAAAGGTGGCATGGCCGGCCTGATGAAGCAGGCACAGCAGATGCAGGAAAAGATGCAGAAAATGCAGGAAGAACTGGCGAACGCCGAAGTGACCGGCCAATCGGGCGCTGGCCTGGTCAGCGTGGTGATGAACGGTCGTCATGACGTCAAGCGCGTCAGCCTCGATGACAGCCTGATGCAGGAAGACAAGGACATCCTCGAAGATCTGATTGCCGCTGCCGTGAATGATGCGGTGCGCAAGATCGAGTCGAACAGTCAGGAGAAGATGTCCGGTATGACTGCTGGTATGCAGCTGCCGCCTGGCTTCAAGATGCCTTTTTAAACCGGGCGCCCATACAACGCACATGACTGCGTTGCTCGACGGCGCGGGCATCCTTATTTACGCGCAGTAAACTCCGGTGCCCACGCTTTCTCGCGCTTTGCCCAGCACGCCGCCTGAACGGCCCTTGCTCCATGCTGCCCTTTCCAATAGCGACACTTACTTATGAGCTTCAGCCCCCTGATTCGCCAACTCATCGATGCGTTGCGCATTCTCCCCGGCGTCGGGCAGAAAACGGCGCAGCGCATGGCCCTGCAGATGCTTGAGCGTGATCGCAGCGGTGGTTTGCGTCTGGCCCAGGCGTTGACGCGGGCGATGGAAAATGTCGCTTACTGCCAGCAGTGCCGCACCCTCAGTGAAGAGGCGCTGTGCGCGCAGTGCGCCGATCCGCGTCGGGACGATAGTCTGCTGTGCATCGTGCAAAGCCCTGTGGATGTCTTCGCGGTCGAGCAAACGGGCTTTCGCGGGCGCTATTTCGTGCTCAAGGGACACCTGTCTCCTCTCGATGGCCTCGGGCCGGAGGCCATTGGCATTCCCGAGTTGCTGACGCGTGTCGCCGCAGGCAGTTTCAGCGAAGTGATTCTGGCCACCAACCCGACCGTGGAAGGCGAGGCCACCGCCCATTACATCGCACAGCTGTTGATCCCCAAGGGGCTTACTCTCAGCCGCATCGCGCATGGTGTTCCGCTGGGTGGCGAACTGGACCTGGTGGACGGCGGAACCCTCGCCCACGCGCTGGCCGGGCGCAAAACCATCAGTCTGTAGATCGGTCATGAGTCGTTAAGACTCTATAAACGAGTTCCGCTTATAACGCGCGCATGGGTGCATATGGCCACTCAAGAGGTGCGAGCGGGGCAGTAGATCGTGTAAAGTTCTAAGCCAATCAAGATATATAACCTTAAAGAATAATAGCCTTTCTTTTGGTTATATCCCGCAAGTGCACTGCGTGAGGTCGAAGAATGAAAGCAAGACACTGGCTGGTTCCCGCTCTTTTGCTAATGAGCGCATTTGCGCAGGCTCAGGAAAAATTCAAGGTCGGCTACATTCGCGTCATGGACGATGCCCAGGCGATGGTTGCCCACGAGGCGCAGCTGTACAAGAAGCATGGCCTGGATGTCGAACTGGTCGAATTCAGCTCCGGCACCGACCTGATCAAGGCCATCGTCGGTGGTCAGCTGGACACTGGTGTCCTGGGCTTCACCAACGCAGTTGCCTGGGCCTCCAAGGGTGCCGATCTAAAGGTGGTAAGCGGTGCGCAGCAAGGCTATCACTCGATCCTGGTGCGCAACGAAACCGGTATTGAAGATGTAGCCGGGCTCAAGGGGCACCGTCTGGCTTCGCAGCGCGAGGGCAGCACTGCCGATGCAGTATTGCGCGGTGTCACGCTGAAGGCGGCCGGGCTGACGCCCAAAGACGTGAACATCATGGGTGTCAGCCCCGCGGTTGCGGTGCAGTCACTGGTTTCGGGACGCGTTGATGCGGCTTTCCTGTTCGAGCCCTATGATCGCATTGCCCAGCTGGTGGCGCCGGTCAAGCAGATCTACGAGATCGGTGAGGTCTGGCCGTTCCCCTGCATGGTTGTGATTACCTCCGGGGAAACCCTCGCCAAGCGCAAGGATGACGTGTGGAAGTCGCTCGATGCGCAGCGCGAAGCCATCGAATTGCTGGAGAACCAGCCAGCCGAAGCGGCCAAGCTGATCGCCAGCTATTTCATCGCTGAACCAACGCTCAAGACGCTGGAGCGCGGCGAATTGCCGCGTGAAGTGGTGATCGAGGAAGCCATTGCCACTCAGGATTTCACCGCCAAACTGGATGAGGCCGATCTGGCACGCATTCAGGAACTGGCCGATATTCTGCAGGAACTGGGGTCGCTGAAAACCCGCGACGGCAAGCCGTTCGATACGTCCGCCATTCTCGACCTGTCTTGGCAGGAAGCCCGCGAGCTCTAAACACAGCACGTCCTCACTGCCCGGCCAGGTGCCGGGCAGCTTTCATTCTGCCGGCTGATGCCGGCGAAGTACTTTCAGGTTTTTCATGCAGCTCAGATTTGAAGAAGTAGACAAGCAGTTCGGGCAACTTGAGGTCATCAAGGGCTTCAACGGCGAGTTCGCACAAGGCGAGCTGGTGGCGTTGGTGGGTCCCTCTGGGTGCGGCAAGTCGACCCTGCTGCATTTGGTGGCCGGACTCGAAAACCCCACGGCTGGCCGTGTGCTGGCCGATGGCGAGAAGATTCCCGGCCCGAGTCCTCGGCGCACGCTGGTGTTCCAGGAGCATGCGCTCTATCCGTGGCTGAGCCTGCAAGGCAACGTCGCCATGGCGCTGGAACTGCAGGGTGTGGCCAAGGCCAGCGCCTTCGAGCAGGCCGCGGCATGGCTGGCGCGGGTGAGTCTGGATGGTTTCGAACATTACTATCCGCACCAGGTTTCGGGTGGCATGCGTCAGCGCACGGCATTGGCACGGGCCTTTATCGCCAAACCCGAGGTGCTGTTGCTCGATGAGCCCTTCGGTGCGCTGGATGCGCTGACTCGCATGGCTCTGCAGGATGTATTGCTGGAATTGATCAAGGAGCATCAGCCAACCGTTCTGCTGGTCACTCACGATGTTGATGAGGCGCTCTATCTGGCGGACCACGTGCTGGTATTCAGCGCGCGTCCGGCCAAGGTGTTGAAGACATTCAATTTCACCCATTGCGAAAAGAGCCACGATCTCACTGCGTTTGCCGCTGAGCGAACCGAGATTCTGAGGTTGCTGGGCATCAAGACGGAGGTCGGACAGCCATGAGTCAGCCACGTCGCCTAACCGGCCCGAAGAAGTACCTCGCCGTGGCATTGGCGATCCTGTTCATCCTGTTGATCTGGCAAGCCGCGGCCTGGAGCCTGCCATCGTTCCTGATGCCAGGGATTCCCACGGTGCTTGAGCGGCTATTCAGCACAGTGCAGGAACCGGAATTTCGCGAAGGCCTTTACGGCAGCATGAGCCGCCTTGGCAGTGGCTACAGTTTTGCATTGCTGTTCGGCATTGGCTTCGGTCTGGTCGGGGGTGTGCTGTTTTTCTTCCGCGAGATCCTGCGTTCGGCCATCGTCATCCTGCAGTCGATCCCGTCGATTGCCTGGGTGCCACTGTTCCTGATCGTCATGGGCTTCGGCAACCTGCCGATCATCGTGGTGGTGGCGCTTGCCGCGTTCTTCCCTATGGCGCTGTCAGTGATGAACGCCACCGAAAGCGTGCAGCCGGTGCATGTCGCGGCAGCACGGGTGATGGGTGCTTCGCGCTGGCAACTGCTGCGTCGGGTCTACCTGCCAGCGGTGATGCCGGAGTTGATCACGGGCGCCCAGCTGGCGTTCGGCAACGCCTGGCGTGCGCTGATTTCGGCAGAGATGCTGATCGGCTTTGGCCAGGGACTGGGGCGTTCGCTGGCGTACTCGGGCGAAATCGCCGACATGAGCGGCGTGATGATGAATATCCTGGTGATCGCCATCCTCGCCACCTTGATCGATCAGGTGGTACTGGAAAAATTCAAGCAACGGATGCTGCGTTACCAATACGTCTGAGGTTGCTGCCGTGCGCGTACTAATGCTTCTGGTCCTGTTGCCGGCCCTGCTGGGGCCGGGCCTGACAGCTGCTCAGCCGTTGTACGCGGCAGTGCCCGAGTACCGCGTGCTGTCGAGCACTGAAACAGACAGCTTCGAGCCGGCCTTGCTGGAAGCTCTGGGCGGGGCGCTGGGGCAGGCGATCGCCGTCACGGTCCAGCCCGGCAGCGCCGATTTGCAATTGGGGCCGGCAGGCACCGGCCCACGCTACTATCAGGCGCTACCTGCCGCACTGACGGCCAGCGAAGGGGGTGTCGCCGACTGGCAGCAACTACGCAACCAGCCGGTCTGCCTGAGTGCGGCCAGTCCCTATGCGCAGCTTGTCGTGCAGCGCTTCGGTGCACAGTTGCGTGAATACCCCAGCACGGCCCATGCCCTGATCGGGCTCAAGCTGGGCGAGTGCCGCGCGGTTGTTGACGATCAGCGCCTGCTCACCGAGCTATCAGTGCTGCCCGAATGGCGTCGTTACAACAGCCTGCTGCCGGGGCTGCCCGAGGGTGAGCAGGCGTTGCGTATCACTGCACCGGATGTGCAGTTGCAGCTCCGTATCGACGGGCTGCTGGCGCAGTGGCAGGAGAAGGGGAGGCTGGAGGACTTGATCCAGTTCTGGATCGATGAGGTGGCTTTTCAGGCCTATGTGCTGGCCGATACCCTGGATTGCCACTGAAGCTGTTGGCGAGCATTGCGCATCGCCAACAACTGCCATCTTTTAGAACTGGCGACTGTAGAACAGTGAGTAGGACTCGATGCCGTCATTGGGCTGCTTGATGCCGGCGTTGGAGTAATGCATGGCGCGGATGCCGACTTTCTGCTCGTGCGGCAGCTTCAGGCCGGCGCCGATGCGGTTTTCGAAGTTGAACGAGGAACCCAACTGCTGTTCGCCGACATCGGTCTTGGAGAAGAAGGCAACACCGACACCGCCTTCAACGAAGGGTGTGTATTTGAAGCCCTTGAACTCATAGACGAAAACCGGAGCGAAGGACAGCGAGTGTGCGCCGGCATAATCGTCACCGCCTTCCCAATAGGTGTAGGCAGCATCCCAGTAGCCGGTCAGATGCCCTGTGTCGCTGTTTAGCCAGGTCTTGTCCCAGTCGAACGCCAAGCCGGCGCGGTAGCTCATGTCACCCTGGCCGGTCACGCCCAGTGCGCCGGAAAACTCGGCGGCGCTGGCGGTAGCTGTGCCGGTCAGAAGGGCAAGTGCCAACGGCAGTGCGAAGCGATTGTTCATGCTTTTCTCCTTTTTCAACGCAATCAGAACGAGTGTTGCAGAACCGGCCGCAAAGCCGGTCCGCCGTTTTATTGCAAGGTTTCGTTACGCAGCGTGATGTTCTCCGTCCAACCACCGCCGAGTGCTTTGAACAGCTGCACCTCGCTGTGGAGTTGCAGCAGCTGATCGCTTAGCAGTTGCTGTTGGGCAGAGAACAATTCGCGTTGTGCGTCGAGAACGGCGAGGTAGTTGTCCACGCCTTCGTGATAGCGCTGCTGCGCCAGTTCAAGGTATTCCTGGGTGGTCCTGGTCAGATCGGTCTGGGCCTGCAACTGCTCTTCGAAGGTGCCGCGTGCGGCCAGGCCATCGGCGACTTCGCGGAATGCAGTCTGGATGGACTGTTCGTACTGGGCAATGTTGATGTCCTTCTGCACCTCGGCGTAGTCGAGGTTAGCCTTGAGCCGGCCGGCGGTGAAGATCGGAATGTTGATTTGCGGCATGAAGCTCCAGGTGCCCGAGCCACCTTCGAACAATCCATCCAGTTCACCGCTCAGGGTGCCGGCGGCAGCCGTAAGGCGGATGCTCGGGAAGAACGCTGCACGCGCTGCACCGATGTTCGCATTGGCTGCCTGCAGGCGATATTCGGCCGCGCGGATGTCGGGTCGGCGCAGTAGCAGGTCGGCTGGCATGCCTACCGGCAGTTCGGCGAAGACATTGGTGAAGCCAAAGCCCCCCGATAGATTGGCTGGCAAATCGGTGCCAAGCAGCAGGCGCAGCAGGTTGGCATCCTGCGCGACCTGGCGCGAATAGCGGGCGAACTGCACGCGTGCCTGCTCCACCAGACTGCGCGCCTGGCGCACATCCAGCGCCGACGCCGTGCCCACGTCGTGAGCAGCCTGCACCAGGCTCAGGCTCTTGCCGTAGCTATAGAGCGTGCCGCGGGTCAGTTCCAGCAGGCCCTGATCGGTGCGCCAGGTCAGGTAGGCCATGGCAACCTCGCTGACCAGTCCGATCTGCACGCTGCGTTGCGCCTCTTCGGTGGCCAGATAACGAGCCAGTGCGCTTTCTTCAAGGCTGCGCAGGCGACCGAAGAAGTCCAGCTCGTAGGCACTGACGCCGAGCGTCACGCCGTACTGGCTGGCAATATCCGCCTCGCCGGTGTTCGACAGATCGGCCGGCAGACGTTGACGCTGGCCGCTGCCGTCGACGCCGATGCTGGGGAACAGATCGGAACGGCTGATGCGATACTGCGCGCGATAGGCCTCGACGTTGAGCGCCGCCTGGCGCAAGTCGCGGTTGTTTTCCAGCGAGAGATCGATCAGGCGCTGCAGAGTCGGATCAACGAAGAACTGCCGCCAGCCCAACTCGGTGGCGGTGGTGCTCGCCGACACGCCCTGATCATAGGCTGCACCTTCTGGCCACTGCGCCTGCACGGGCATGTCAGGGCTCTGGTAATTGGGGATCAGGCTGCAGCCGGACAGCGCCAGCGTCATCGCGACGGTCAGATACTTGAGTTTCATGCGCTTTCTCCTTCGTCGGCTTTCTTGCGGCCTTCAAACAGCTTGACCACCACCACGTAGAACAGCGGCACGAAGAATACGGCAAGCACGGTGGCGGTAATCATTCCGCCGACCACGCCGGTGGCTACCGAATGCTGACTGCCGGCGCCGGCGCCACTGGCTAGAGCCATCGGCAGTACACCGCAGGTGAACGCCAGGGATGTCATGACGATGGGGCGCAGACGCAGCCTGGCGGCATGGATCGCGGCATCGACCAGGGGCATGCCCTCTTTCTCGTACAGATCCTTGGCGAATTCGACGATAAGGATGGCGTTCTTCGCCGACAGGCCGACCGTGGTCATCAGACCAATCTGGAAGTACACATCGGCATTCAGTTCACGCATCAGCGTGGCAAGTACCGCGCCGAGAATGCCCAGCGGCACCACCAACATCACCGAGGCCGGCACCGACCAGCTCTCGTAAAGAGCGGCCAGGCAGAGGAACACGATCAACACGGTCAGCGCGTAGAGCATGGGCGCCTGGTCGCCGGTCTGGATTTCTTCATAGGACAGGCCGGTGTAGCTCAGCCCGATACCCGGCGGTAGTTGCTGCATGATCCCGGCAATGGCGACCATGGCGTCGCCGGTGCTGTAGCCGGGTGCCGGCTCACCGAGGATTTCCATGGAGGAGATACCGCCGTAGCGCTCCAGCTTGGGTGAACCGAACACCCACTCGCCAGTGGCAAAGGCGGAGAACGGCACCATCTCGCCAAGGGCGTTGCGCACGTACCATTTGTCGAAGTCTTCCGGTGAGATGCGCGAGTCGTCCTGGCCCTGGATGTATACGCGCTTGACTCGACCTTGGTCGATGAAGTCGTTGACGTACATCGAGCCCCAGGCGGCGCTCATGGTTTCGTTGATCGAGGCGATGCTGAGCTGCAGTGCACGGGCCTTCTCGTCGTCAATGTTGACCTGGAACTGCGGCTCGTCATCCTTGCCGTTGGGGCGCACCGCGCGCAGTTTGGGATGCTCGTTCGCCAGCTGCAGGAACTGATTGCGCGCCTCCATCAGGGCTGCGTGGCCTACGCCTGCGTTGTCCTGCAGGTACAGGTTGAAGCCCATGGCGTTACCCATCTCCAGAATCGCCGGCGGCACGAAGGCCATCACTGTGGCGTCCTTGATCCCGGCGAAGTGGGCGTTGGCGCGCTCGGCAATGCTAAACACGTCCTGGCCATCTTCTGCGCGATGCTCCCAATCCTTGAGCATGAGCAGTCCAAGACCGGAGTTCTGCCCGCGACCGGCAAAGTTGAAGCCGTTGATGGTCAGTACGTGCTCGATCAGCTCGCCTTCCTCGGCTTTCAGGTAGTCCTGCACCTGGGTGAGAACCGCTTCGGTGCGCTCGGAGGAGGAGTTCACAGGCATCCGCACCTCCACCATCATCAGCCCCTGGTCCTCATTAGGCAGGAAGGCCTTGGGAATCTGGGTGAACAGGTAGCCGGTGCCGGCGGTAATCAGTACGAAGGCCAGCAGGTAGCGCCCGCGATGCTTGAGCATGCCGCCGACGCCGCGCTCGAAGCGGTTGGTGCCGCGGTCGAAGGTGCGGTTGAACCAGCCGAAGAAGCCTTTTTTCTCGTGATGGGCATCGCCTTTGGGCTTCTTCAGCAGGGTGGCGCACAGCGCCGGGGTGAAGATCAGCGCCACCAGAACCGAAAGGCTCATGCAGAGCACGATGGTTACGGCGAATTGCTTGTAGATGATGCCGGCCGAACCGCCGAAGAAGGCCATGGGCACGAACACCGCCGACAGCACCAGGCCGATGCCCACCAGCGCTCCCTGGATCTGGCCCATGGATTTGCGCGTGGCTTCCAGAGGTGTCAGCCCCTCCTCGTGCATCAGGCGCTCGACGTTCTCCACCACCACGATGGCATCGTCCACCAGCAGGCCGATGGCCAGGACCATCGCGTACATGGTTAGCACGTTGATGCTGAGTCCGAAATAGGGCAGCAGCGCGAAGGCACCCAGCAATACAACGGGTACCGCCAGGGTTGGAATCAGGGTGGCGCGGAAGTTCTGCAAGAACAGGTACATCACCAGAAAGACGAGGACCACCGCTTCGATGATGGTATGCACCACCGAGCTGATCGAGGCCTCCACCACTGGTGTGGTGTCGTAGGGGTAGAGCACCTCGACGCCTTCAGGCAGGTAGGCTTTCTGCTTTTCCATCTCGGCCTTCACTGCCTTCACGGTCTCGAGCAGGTTGCCGCCCGAGGCCAGACGCAGCGCCAGGCCTGCTGATGGCTGACCGTTGCGCTTACTGAAGATGGAGAAGTTGTCTGCGCCCAGCTCAACTTTGGCAATGTCCTTGACGCGCACCTGCGAGCCATCGGCGTTGACCTTGACCAGAATCTCTTCGAATTCAGCCGGCGTGGTCATGCGGGTCTTGCCCAATACGGTGGCGTTGAGCTGCACGCCGGCGCGGGTCGGCAAGCCGCCGAGCTGGCCAGAGGAGACCTGCACGTTCTGTTCGCGGATGGCGTTGGCGACGTCGCCGGGCATCAGCTGGTAGCTGTTGAGCTTGGCTGGATCGAGCCAGATACGCATGGCGTAAGGCGAGCCGAACAGCATGTAGTCCCCGACACCGTCGATGCGCGAAATCGGGTCCTGCAACTGCGAGGCGATCAGGTTGCCAAGGTCGAAGTTGGTCAGCTTGCCGGTGTTGTCCGCCAGCCCGATGATCAGGAAGAAGTTCTTCTGGTATTTCACCACGCGCAGGCCCTGGCGTTGTACCTCTTCAGGCAAACGCGGCGTGGCCAGCTGCAGCTTGTTCTGCACCTGCACCTGGGCGATATCGGGGTCGGTTCCCTGCTCGAAGGTCACGATGATGGTCATGCTGCCATCGGAGCTGCTTTCGGCGGACATATAACGGAAGCCGTCAAGACCGCTGAGTTGCTGCTCGATGACCTGCACTACGGTGTCCTGCACCGTCTGTGCAGAGGCGCCGGGGTAGGACACAGCGATAGCAACGGCCGGCGCGGCGATGTTCGGGTACTGGCTTATGGGCATCTTCACCAGCGACAACGCCCCGGCGAGCATGGCGACAATCGCCAGCACCCAGGCGAAGATCGGCCGGTCGATAAAGAAACGAGACATGAACTTTTAGCTCCTCAATTGGCCGGGGCGGTGGTTGTCGCCTGGGCGAATTCGGAGATCAGCTTGACGTTCGTGGCTTCCACCGGCTTGACCTTGATGCCACTGCGGGCACGCTGAGTGCCTTCGGTGATCACACGCTCACCGTTGGTGATGCCTTTGCCTATAAGCCAGGCGTTGCCGACAGTGCGCAGGGTCTCTACTTCGCGCTGTTCCACGCTGTCATCCGGCTTGACCACCCAAACGCTGGGAACGCCGCGCGCATCACGGCTGACAGCCTGCTGCGGCACGAGGATGGCGTCCTGCTGGGTGCCTTCCTTGAGCAGCGCATGCACGAACATGCCAGGCAGCAGCTTGCGATCAGGGTTGGGGAATTCGGCGCGCAGCGTTACCGAGCCAGTGGTCGGATCCACGCTGACCTCGGAGAACTGCAACGTGCCGGGCAGTGGATAGGCGCTGCCGTCATCGAGCGTCAGGCTGACTTGCGCCTTGTCCTTGCCGGCGTTCTGCAGACGGCCGGATTCCAGCGCGCGCCGCAGACCTAGCAGCTTGGTGATCGGCTGGTTGACATCCACGTAGATGGGGTCGAGCTGGGTCACTGTGGCCAAGGGCTGGGCCTGCCCATTGGTCACCAGCGCGCCTTCGGTAACGGCCGAACGACCGATACGTCCCGAAATCGGAGCCAGCACCTCGGTGTATTGCACATCGATGCGGGCCACTTGTACCTCGGCCTGGGCTTGCTTCCAGGCGGCAAGAGCATCGTCGTACTGCTGGCGGCTGACCGCGTTGGTCTTGAGCAGGCGCTCGTAGCGTTTGGCGAGATTTTCGGCGGTGACCAGATTGGCTTCGGCACGTGCCAACACAGCTTCATAGGTGCGTGCGTCGATCTGATAGAGCTGCTGGCCTTTCTTGACTTCTGTGCCTTCAGTGAACAGGCGCTGCTGAAGGATACCGGATACCTGCGGGCGCACTTCTGCGACCCGGTAGGCACTGGTGCGACCAGGAAGGTCGGTAGTCAACGTCAATGGCTGCGCTTGTATCTGGTAAACCCCAACTTCCGGCGTTGGTGGCGCTTCTTCTTTCTGGACCTCTGAGCAGCCGATCAGTAGCAGCAGCGCGGTCATGGGGGCGAGCTGTCTGGCAGGCAATGCTTTGTTCAGGTGATTCAATTGTTGGCTCCTTGGAACGCACTAAAACTCTGTACCGCATGTCGGTAGAGTGTACCATCAGGCAATTCAGGCGAATCAAGGATAAATAATTGTAAAAATGTTTTCACGGCGGGCTGGGTGCGATCTTCTTCTCGAGACGCGATGTTTCTGGCAGCGGCAGCAGTGCTGCAGGACAATGCAGTCCTTGATCATTGATCAGAGATGCTGACGGAGAAAAAAATGATTCAGACCGACTTGGTCGGCGACACCGGCAAGCATGTCGGCATACAGGTGATCGCCCGTGCGGCGGCTGTCATGCGCGCGTTAGGCAGCAATCCTCAGGGCCTGAGCCTTGCGGCTATTGCGCAGATCGTCGATCTGCCACGCTCGACGGTGCAGCGCATTATTAATGCGCTGGAGGCGGAATATTTAGTCGAAACCCTTGGGCCGAGCGGCGGATTTAGGCTTGGCCCGGCGCTGGGGCAATTGATCAGCCAGACTCAGACCGACATCATTTCGCTGCTCAGGCCACATATGCTGGAACTGTCCGAACAGCTTCAGGAGTCGGTCTGTCTGAGTGCCCTGGTGGGCGACAAGGTTTATGTGGTCGACCGTATTGTCGCGGAACGTGAGTTGCGGGTGGTGTTTCCTATCGGCATCAAGGCCCCGGCCTATGCCACCGCTGGTGGCAAGACTCATCTATCCACGCTGTCTGAAGAGGCCCTCAGGCAACTGCTGCCTGATCCGCTGCCGGTTCTGACGCCAGCAACGCTGGATCTTGCCGGGCTGCATGAACAGCTAGCGGGCATCCGTGCCGGCGCCGTGGCTGAGGATCATGATGAAATGATCGAGGGCCTGAGTTCCTTTGCGGTTCTGCTGGATACCTATCTGGGGCGCTACAGCATTGCTGTGGTTATCCCTTCATCCCGAGTGGCATCGCACAAGGCGGCGCTCAATCAGGCCCTTATTACCTGTAAGCAGAATGTCGAGCGAGCGATAGGCCGAGCTGCGCGAGAGTCCTAGTCAGAGCTTGTCACCACGCGTGTCAGGGCATCCGGTAACGCGTCCAGCTTGAACGGCGCGCGGATGTGCCCACGCAGGGAGCCGTCCGGTGCGATCAGTGCCAGGTTTGCGCTGTGGGCCACGCTGTAGTCGCCGTGGGTTGCGACAGCCGGGATGAAGGGTAGGCCAAGTGCCTTGGAGAGTCGTTGAAGCTGTTCCATTTCACCGGTCAGCCCGATGAAGCCGGCCCGGTAGTAGCTCAGGTAGGTTTTCAAGTGCTCGGGCGTGTCGCGTGCCGGATCGGCAGTGACCAGTACCAGTTGCAGTCGTTCGCGTACCTCGCTCGGCAATTGCCCCAAGACCCGGCGCATGTCGCTGAGCGTGGTGGGGCAGATATCCGGGCAGGCAGTGAAGCCGAAGAAGAGGATATGCCAGCGGTCATGCAGTGACTGAGTGTTGAAGGGCTGGCCGTCCTGGTCGATCAGCTCGATGTTGGGCAGGGCGCGCTCGCGCGGTAGAAGCAAGAGGTTCGCGTCGTCCATTAGGGCGTTGCGATCCAGCGCGAGGGCGGGAAGGGTAAAAAAGAGTATGCCCATCAGCAGGCAGCGCAGTTGCAGGGAATCGAGCATGACAATCTCGTTTTGCAGAAGGCTTGGCCAGGCGTGAAGCCGCCGCAAGGGCGAGCTGTCGTGGTTTTCAGCGCTCGTTCAGCTCGAATGCAGTCAGGGTAAAGGTGGGAATGTCCATGTCCTGCAGCTTGCGCGAGCCGCCCAGCTCCGGAAGATCGATGATCGCAGCGGCTTCGTAAATGTGGGCGCCCATGCGACGAACCAGTTGAGCTGCCGCGATGAAGGTTCCACCCGTGGCAATCAGGTCATCGAGCAGCAGTACCGAATCACCTTCGCAGAGGCTGTCGGCATGGACTTCGAGAAAGGCTTCGCCGTATTCGCTCTGGTAGGACTCGACCAGTACATCGGCAGGCAGTTTGCCCTTCTTGCGGAACAGAATCAGTGGCTTGTTCAGTTCATAGGCGATGATCGAGCCAATGATGAAGCCGCGAGCATCCAGCGCGCCGATATGGCTGAATTCGGCTTCCACGTAGCGCTGAATCAGGCTGTCGGCAACCATGCGCAGGGCCTTGGGCGATTGCAACAGCGGGGTAATGTCTCGAAACACCACGCCGGGGCTGGGGAAATCCGGCACGGGGCGAATCAGTTTCTTGATGCTGAATTCATCGAAGATCATCAGGGGCTCCTTCAGGCGTCCATGTTTCCACCGGCCAGGGCGCACAGTCGGATGGAGTCGAGAATGCGCACTTCCTTGCCTTCAGCTTCCAGCAGACCACTGGCCTGACAGCGGGTAAAAACCCGGGAAACCGTTTCGACCGCTAGCCCCAGATAACTGCCGATTTCGTTGCGTGACATGGGCAGGCGGAACTGATTGGCGGAGAAGCCGCGCGCGCTGAAGCGGGCTGACAGGTTGATCAGGAAGGTAGCGATGCGTTCATCGGCGGTTTTCTTCGAGAGCAACAGCATCATTTGCTGATCATCGCGAATTTCGCGACTCATGATGCGCATCAGCTGACGTCGTAGCTGCGGTAGCAGAACGCTGAGTTCATCGAGGCGCTCGAAGGGGATTTCGCAAACAGAGGTGGTTTCCAGCGCCTGTGCTGAAACCGGGTAGGTTTCGGTATCCATGCCGGAAAGGCCGACCATTTCGCTGGGCAGGTGAAAACCGGTGATCTGTTCTTCTCCGGTATCGGTCACGCTGAACGTGCGCAGGGCGCCGGAGCGTATGGCGAATACGGAGCTGAATGTATCGCCTTGACGAAACAGCATTTCGCCCTTTTTCAAAGGACGGCCACGCTTGACGATGTCGTCGAGCGCGTCCATATCCTGCATATTAAGCGAAAGCGGAAGGCACAGGCCGGACAGGCTGCAATCCTTGCAATGAGCTTGCCGCTGTGTGCGGGTCTTGATCGACTCGGGCATGGGTGATCCTGAAAACCTTACGAGATGTCGCAAGATTAACTCAGGCAGCGGACTTAGGCCAATTGGTGCAAGAGTCGCAGGGTGTCGAACGGGTGGTCAGGTTCAGAAAACCTGGGAAACGCGCTGGGGCCGGTGTTCGGGCAGCAGGTAATGATCGAACTGCATGCACAGCGCACGAACCAGCAAGAGGCCCGCAGGCAATACGGCAATGCCGTCGTCACTCAGCTGGATGATGTCATCGCTGGCCATCTGCTCAAGTGCTGGCCAGGCTGACTGGAAGTATTCCTTGAAATCGATGCCGAAGCTTCGTTCGATCTCCTTGAAGTGCAGCTCGAATTCACAGATGAGGTTCTGGATCACCTGCCGCCGGATCCGGTCGTCTTCGTTGCAGGGCAGGCCTCGGGCAGTGGCGAGTTGCTTCTGATCCAGCGACTTCTGGTAGAGGTTGATGTCGCTGTGGTTCTGGCAATACAGATCGCCTATCTGGCTGATAGATGACATGCCAAGCCCGATGAGATCGCAATGTCCATGAGTGGTGTAGCCCTGAAAATTCCGGGTAAGGGTGCCGTCTTCCTGGGCCATTGCCAGCTCATCATCGGGCAGGGCGAAATGATCCATGCCGATATAGCGGTAACCGGATTGCGTCAGCCCTTCCACGCCGTTCTGCAGCATCGCCAGCTTGTCGGCTTCGCAAGGAAGGTCCGCTGCGTTGATTCGGCGCTGTCCCTGGAAGCGTTCGGGACTATGGGTATAGCTGAATAGCGATACGCGATCCGGCTGCATGGCGACAACGTTCTTCACGGTTTGCGCAAAACGTTCGGGTGTCTGCAGCGGCAGGCCATAGAGAAGATCGATGTTGATCGAGTGATATTGCAGGGTTCGCGCCGCCTCGATGATGGTTTCGGTCTGCTCCAGTGTCTGCATGCGATTGATCGCGCGTTGAACCTCGGGATTCAGGGCCTGCACGCCGATACTGATGCGGTTGAAGCCCAGCTCGCGAAGCAGACCCATCGTTGACCAGTCGGCTTCGCGCGGATCGATTTCGATACTGAAATCGCCGTGGTCGTCGTCCTGCAGATTGAAGTGCTTGCGCAGGTGCGCCATCAGGTGGCGCAGTTCGTCATGGCTGAGAAAGGTGGGGGTGCCACCGCCAAAGTGCAGCTGCTCGACGACCTGGTCAGGCCCGATATGGCAGGCGATCATCTCGATCTCCTTTTCCAGGCGTTCCAGATAAGGCAGCGTGCAACCGCGATCCTTGGTAATGACCCTGTTGCGCACACAGTAGTGACAGGCGTTTGCACAAAACGGCAGGTGAACGTACAGCGAAAGCGGGCGATTGGCCTGCCGGCTGCTGCGCAATGCATGCAGGAGATCGAAGGAGCCGACCTTGTCATTGAACTGAAGGGCAGTCGGATACGAGGTATAGCGCGGGCCGGTCTGATCGTAACGACGGATCAGGTCGGTATTCCAGCGAATGACGTCGAGCATCGTGCGTTCTCGGATTGACTGCAGTGGGCGGGATTCTAGGGGGGGCACACAGGTACAGACTTGACCTGCATCAAGCCAGCCCGGAGGCCGCCTGGCGCCTTGAGACGAGCGGTATGATGGGTGGAGATTTATTGGCGTGTCTGTGGTCGGATTGTCAAACTGTGGTCAGTCACTGAATTGTTCGTTTTATAAGGAGTAAGCCAATGCAAGGTCGCCAGCAGCAGATCGCTGTCGCACTCAATGTGTGCCCGCCTTTTGAGGGGCCCGAGGCCGTTCAGGCTGAAATCGACCGGCGGGTGGCTTTTATCCAGGGCTGCTTGCGTGAATCCGGATTGAAGACCCTGGTGCTGGGTATCAGTGGCGGGGTCGATTCGACCACGGCAGGGATGCTTGCTCAGCGCGCGGTCGAGGGGATGCGTGCCGCGGGCGAAGGCGACGATTATCGATTCATCGCGGTGCGTCTGCCTTACCAGGTGCAGCACGATGAAGATGAAGCGCAGCTGGCAGTGGATACCATCAGCCCGGATGAGTGCCATACGGTCAATATCGGCGCGGCGGTCCTGGGGCTTTCTCGGGCGACCGAGGCGCTGGAGCCGCTGGCGGACAGCCCGCGTGACTTCGTGCTGGGTAATACCAAGGCGCGGATGCGCATGGTGGCGCAGTACACCATCGCCAATGCGCGTCAGGGCCTGGTTATTGGCACCGACCATGCTGCCGAGGCGGTGATGGGCTTTTTCACCAAGTTCGGTGACGGCGCCTGCGACCTGACGCCGTTGGCAGGGTTGGTCAAGGGCCAGGTCCGTGAGATCGCCGCTGCACTGGGGGCTCCGCAGCAACTGGTACACAAGGTGCCTACTGCTGATCTGGAAGAACTCGAGCCGGGCAAACCGGATGAGGTTGCCCATGGCGTGACCTATCAGGACATCGACGCCTTCCTGCAAGGTTTCGAGGTGTCGGACGAGGTCGCACGGATCATCATCGATACCTACGACAAGTCACAGCACAAGCGGGAATTGCCTAAAGAACCGCCAAGGCGGTAAAGCAGACGTTGGGTCGCGCTTCATCCACCCGACTAGCGAGCCTGGATACCGCAACCCCTCTGGCTTTCAATGCCCCATCAGCCACTGCTGGTGGGGGCCGGGTAGAGTCCAGAGGCCGAAGAGAATGACCATGATGCCGCCGGCCATGCGTACACCGCGCTTGCGCAGCAGTGCGGTCATGCGCTCGGCGGCCAGGCCGGTGGCCAGCAGGACCGGCCAGGTACCGATACCGAAGGCCAGCATCAGCAGGGCGCTGTCGAGAGCGTCGCCCTGGCTCGCCGACCAGAGCAGGGTGCTGTAGACCAGCCCGCAGGGTAACCAGCCCCAGAGCGTGCCAAGGAACAGCGCTTGCGGCATGTTGCGCACTGGCATGAGGCGGCTGGCGACGGGTTGGATATGTCGCCACAGGCCGCGCCCCATGGTTTCGATGCGTGTCAGTCCGCTCCACCAGCCTGCCAGGTACAGCCCCATGGCGATCAGCAGCAGTGCCGCCACGACCCGCAGCGCCATCGCCGCCGGGCTTTTGGCAACGGCCCAGCCGGCAAGACCGACAAGCAGGCCTGCGGCTGCATAGCTCAGTACCCGGCCAAGGTTGTAGGCCACCAGCAGACGCAGGCGCTTGCCGCGTTGCTCGGCTGGAATGGCCATGGTCAGGGCGCCCATCAAACCGCCACACATGCCCAGGCAATGTCCCCCGCCGAGCAGGCCGAGGACAAAGGCGGACAGCAGCAGGGGCACTAGCTCAGTCACGCTTGGGATTCTCCTCGTCGTTCTGCGCCGCCTGCTCGATGCCGGCCTGATGCTTCGGGTCTTCGTCGTCGAACAGAATACTGTGTGCCGGTCCGTCCAGGTCGTCGTACTGCCCCGTGTCAACGGCCCAGAAGAATACCCAGATGGCCAGCGCGACCAGAACAATCGCGACGGGTATCAGAATGTAGAGTGCGGCCATGGGGCCTCCGGAAAATGCCGTGATGCAGGTGAAGGGGGGGCGGGTGTCGCTCATCCTACTTCAGGCTGCTGGTGTTCGGCGCGTCAGGCGTTTTTGGCAGTCGGGTCAGCCTCAGCGCGTTGAGCACCACGAGCAGAGAACTGGCCGACATGCCCAGCGCAGCCCACAGTGGCGTCACCCAGCCAACGGCGGCGAACGGCAGGATCAAACCGTTGTAAAGGGTTGCCCAGCTCAGGTTTTCGACAATGATGCGCCGGCTGCGGTGCGCCAGGCTGAAGGCCTGCACCAGGCTGTCGAGGCGATTGGAAAGCAAGACTGCATCAGCACTGGTCTTGGCCAGGTCGGTGGCTGAGCCCATCGCCACGCTGATATCGGCGGCGGCGAGAACCGGCACATCGTTGACCCCGTCACCGAGCATCAATACGCGGTGCCCTTCAGCCTGCAAGCGCTGTAGATGGGCGAGCTTGTCGGCGGGAGTCAGTCCGCTGCGGGCCTCGCCAATGCCCAGTTGGCGCGCGATGTCAGCGACCATGGGCGAGCTGTCGCCGGACAGCAGCAGTGTGCGCCAGCCACGTTGATGACAGGCTTCCACCAGGGCTGGGGCGTCGGCGCGCAGGCGGTCATCGAGTACCAGCCAGGCCAGCGGCCCCTGAGTATCACCCAGCAGCAGCCACTGTCCCTGATCGCCGGGGATTTCGGGCGCAGGAGCACCATAGCCGGCAGCGACAAAGCCCGGCTGGCCGATGCGCAGCTTTCGTCCGCCCACCGAGCCCTGCAAGCCGAGACCGGGTACACTGTCCACCGCATCCGCTGCCTGTGGGGCGCGGCCAAAGGCCTTGGAAATCGGATGCTCCGAGCGGTTTTCCAGTGCTGCGGCCAGGGCCAGGCAGGTATCGGCATCCAGATCGGCCAGGGGGCGAATGTCACTCAGGGTCAGGCGGCCTTCGGTGAGAGTGCCGGTCTTGTCGAAGATCACCGTATCGATGTGGTTGAGGCCTTCCAGCACGTGGCCGCGGGTGAGCAGCAGGCCAAGCTTGTGCAGCGTGCCGGTAGCGGCGGTCAGGGCAGTCGGCGTGGCGAGCGAAAGGGCGCAGGGACAGGTGGCGACCAGCAGGGCGAGTACGACCCAGAAAGCCCGCTGCGGATCGATCTGCCACCAGATGATGCCGACGACGGCTGCAGTCAGCAGCACCACCAGCAGGAACCATTGCGCGACACGGTCAGCCAGTTCGGCAAGACGCGGCTTGTCCGACTGGGCGCGTTCCAGCAGGCGGACGATGGCCGACAGGCGCGTATCGTCACCGAGCGCCTGCACCCGGATCGTCAGCGGGCCTTCGACGTTCAGAGTGCCGGCGGTGACCGAGTCGCCAACGCCCCGCGGTTGCGGCAGGTACTCGCCGGTCAGGACCGATTCGTCAACACTCGATTGACCACTGAGGATGCGGCCATCAGCCGGGACGAGAGCGCCCGGCTGCACCAATATGCGATCACCCACACACAGCTCGCTGAGCAGGATACGAGCGGTTTGCTCCTCTTCGTCCAGTCTCAGGCAGGAGGCTGGCAGCAGGTTGACCAGTTGCGCAGTGGCCGCCGCTGTACGCTCCCGTGCACGGCGCTCCAGATAGCGGCCGGTGAGCAGGAACAGCGCGAACATGCCTACTGCGTCGAAATACAGTTCGCCCTGGCCGGTCACGGTGGACCAGATGCCGGCAAGATAGGCGCCGCCGATGGCGAGTGAGACCGAGACGTCCATGGTCAGGTGGCGTGTGCGCAGATCGCGCAGGGCGCCCTTGAAGAAATCGGTACAGCAATAGAAGACGATGGGCGTGGTAAGCAGCAGCGCGGTCCAGCGCAAGGTGACGAAGAAACTTTCTGAAAGATCCAGGTTGAACTCGGGCCAGGTGGCCATGGTCGCCATCATCACCTGCATCCAGAGCAGTCCTGTTACACCAATCTGGCGCAGGCTGCGGCGGTTTTCGCTGGCCAGTCGCTCCGAGACCTGGTCGGCCTGATAGGGATGCGCGGCGTAGCCGATGCGGCGAAGCTCGGCGAGTAACTCGCTGAGCGGCAAACGGCTGTCGCTCCAGCGCACCTGCAGACGGTGATTGGACAGATTCAGACTGGCCTCGGCGATGCCGTCGAGGCCGAGCAGATGCCGCTCGATCAGCCAGCCGCAGGCAGCACAACTGATGCCTTCGATCATCAGCGCGGTACTGGCGAGATCACCCTCATGCTGTACGAAGGGTTGCTGGACGTCCTCGCGGTCGTACAGCGCCAACTCATCGGAGAGTGCCTGGGGAAGTGCGCCGGGATTGGTCGAGGCGTCGCTGCGGTGCAGGTAGTAGCTTTCCAGACCGGCGCTGACGATGGCCTCGGCGACTGCCTGACATCCGGGGCAGCACATCGCCCGCGTCTCGCTGAGAACGCGGGCGTGGAAGGTGCTGCCGGAAGGAACCGGCAGGCCACAGTGATAGCAGGGAAGAGGACTTGCCATCGAATCGGTCAGTGGTTCAGTTCGTAGGTCTGACCGCTGCTGATTTCCATTTCCTCGAACAGGCGCCAGTCCTGCTCGCCTTCACGACCGATCAGCTCGATGAAACGCCGGCCCGTGACGGAATCCTGCATCTGTCCCTGATACAGGCCTTCGCCCTGGGGTTGCAGAATGATGCGGCGGTCACGCTCGGGCTGTGTCGGCGAGATCAGGTTGAGCACCAGCTGCTGCGGACGGCTGTTGCCACTGAGCTGCAGTTCGGCCAGTCCGCGCTCATCGTTGAGCTTCAGTTGCGCCTGTACCTGCAGACTTTCGGCGAGCTTCTCGCGCTCCAGCGACTGGTTGATGCCCTTGCCGGCATCGTAGTAGTTGTCCGATACCAGGGTGTCGGCGGTGCGGATGGAAACGACCAGCAGCGAGGTGCCGAGGATCACTGAAAACGCCAGGATGCCGATGACGAACCAGGCCCAGAACTGGGTGTACCAACGGGTTTTTACGTTATCAGAAGCGCTCATGGACTACCTGTTCAGCGGATGCTCGGGCCGATGAAACGGCTCTCTGCATCGTCTTTGATTGAAGAATCGTTAGCCGACCGGATATGGAAGACGATGTCGTTGGTGCTGGAGGGCAGCTTTTCTGGCGCGATGGACAGTTCCACCGGGATGGTGATCAGTTCGCCGGCTGCCGAGTGGATTTCGTTGCGGCCTTCATAACGCAGGCCATCGATACCACTGGCCTCGATGATGTAGGTCTGTTCGCTCTGAGACTTGTTCATCACCTTCAGGGTATAGACGTTCTCCACCATGCCCTGCTCGTTCTCGCGGTACAGCACGCGGTCCTTGAGAACGTCGAGCTTGACCAGCGAACGGTCGGCCACGGCATAGGCGAAGAGGCCCATCATTGCCACCAGCGCCAGGGCGTAACCAAGCAGGCGCGGACGAGCCAGGCGCGTCTTTTGCCCTGAAAGGTTGTGCTCGGTGGTGTAGCTGATCAGCCCGCGCGGGTAGTTCATCTTGTCCATGATGGTGTCGCAGGCGTCGATACAGGCGGCGCAGCCGATGCACTCCACCTGCAGGCCGTCACGGATGTCGATGCCGGTCGGGCAGACTTGCACGCACATGGTGCAGTCGATGCAGTCACCCAGGCCCATGGCCTTGTAGTCCGCATCCTTTTTGCGTGGGCCGCGCTTCTCGCCACGGCGCGGGTCATAGGAAACGATCAGGGTGTCTTTGTCGAACATCACGCTCTGGAAGCGCGCGTAGGGGCACATGTAGATGCACACCTGTTCACGCAGGTAGCCGGCGTTGCCATAGGTGGCCAGCGTGAAGAAGCCTACCCAGAACAGCGCCCAACCTCCGACTTGCAGGGTGAACAGGTCAGGTACCAGTTCGCGGATCGGAGTGAAATAGCCGACGAAGGTGATGCCGATGGCCAGGGATACGCCTAGCCAGATTGTGTGCTTGGCCAGTTTGCGACCGAACTTGTTGGCGCTCATGGGCGCCTTGTCCAGCTTCATGCGCTGGTTGCGATCACCTTCGGTGACCTTTTCCGCCCACATGAAAACCCAGGTGAAAACGCTCTGCGGGCAGGTGTAGCCGCACCAGACACGCCCGGCGAAGACGGTAATGAAGAACAGGCCGAAGGCACAGATGATCAGCAGCGCCGACAGCAGGATGAAGTCCTGCGGCCAGAAGGTGGCGCCGAAGATGTAGAACTTGCGCTCGGGCAGGTCCCACCAGACCGCCTGACGACCATTCCAGTTCAGCCAGGCAGTACCAAAATAGAGGATGAACAGCAGGCCGCCGCCTACAAGACGCAGGTTGCGGAAAAGACCGGTGAACGAGCGGGTATAGATTTTTTCACGAGCAGCGTAGAGGTCTGTTGAAGCCTGGACCTTGTTCGGGGGGGTTACATCATGAACGGGGATTTGCTCAGTCATCGAATGCGTACCACGGCGGAGGGTGAGTGTCCCGGTCGGTACATGCCGACCGGGATCATTTGCTACCTGCTGCGAATGTTACGCCCCGATAGCCGGAGTCAGGTGCGGCGGGAGGTCGCGCCCAGGCTCGCTGGATCAGTTCTCCGGTTGTTGCGAGAGGCTGTACACATAAGCTGCCAGCAGGTGCACCTTGTCATTGCCAAGAATTTCTTCCTGGGCAGGCATGCGACCGTTACGGCCGTAGCGCAGGGTCTGCTGTATCTGGCCGAAACTTGAACCGTAAAGCCAGACGTTGTCTGTAAGATCCGGTGCGCCCATTGCCTGGGTGCCTTTGCCTTCAGGACCATGGCAGGCTACACAGGTGCTGGCGAAGATCTTTTGACCCTGCTCAATGTCGATGTTGATACCCTCCGGCGTATTGCGTCCGGACAGGCTGAGCACGTAGCCGGTGACGTTGCGAATGCCATCTTCGCCAATCACGTTCAGCCAGCCTGGCATTGCAGCCTGTCGACCGGCCAGAATGCTGGTCTTGATAGTTTCGGGCTCGCCGCCCCACAGCCATTCGCTGTCGGTGAGGTTGGGGAAACCGTAGGCGCCCTTGGCATCCGAACCGTGGCAGACCGAACAGTTGGACGCAAACAGGCGACCGCCCATTTTCAGGGCCTGCGGATCCTTGGCGACTTCTTCGACCGGCATGGAGGCGAACTTGGCATAGAGCGGGCCGTACTGCTCGTTGGCGCGGTCCATCTCGCGTTGCCATTCCTTGACCTGGGTCCAGCCACCTTCGTAGCCGGGCAGGATGCCTTTCCAATTGCCCAGTCCCGGATAGAGGACCAGATAGCCGAGGGCGAATATCACGGTGCCGACGAACAGCATGAACCACCAGCGCGGCAGCGGATTGTCGTATTCCTCGATGCCATCATAGGAATGGCCGACGGTTTCTTCGGTGCTTTCGTGGCGTTGTCCCTTGCGAGTCGCCAACAGCAGCCAGACCAGGGCTGCGATGGTCCCCAGACTCAGCAGGGTGATGTACCAACTCCAAAACGAGGTCATTTATTTCTTACTCCTGGACGCTTCTTCATCACGCTTCTTGGCGTCGGGCTCGTCTGCGAAGGGCAGGTTGGCGGCTTCATCGAAGCTGTTCTTGCGTTTGCTGCTGTAAGCCCAGAGCACGACGCCAATGAAGGCGACGACGACTAAAATAGTGCCCAGACCGCGAAGAGTCCCGATATCCATGGTGCGTTACCGTTTGTTGGTGAGTGCAGTGCCAAGGACCTGCAGGTAGGCCACCATGGCATCCATTTCGGTCTTGCCCCTTACCGCGTCTTTCGCACCGGCGATATCTTCATCGGTGTAAGGCACGCCCAAGGTGCGCAAGGCGTTCATCTTTTTGGGGGTGTCCCGGCCGTCGAGGGTGTTTTCCACCAGCCACGGGTAGGACGGCATCTTCGATTCCGGCACTACGTTGCGCGGGTTGTACAGATGCGCGCGATGCCAGTCATCGGAGTAGCGGCCGCCGACACGGGCCAGGTCCGGACCGGTACGCTTGGAGCCCCACAGGAACGGATGGTCATAGACGCTTTCGCCTGCGACGGAGTAATGGCCGTAGCGCTCGGTTTCTGCGCGGAACGGACGGATCATCTGTGAATGGCAGCCGACGCAGCCTTCACGGATGTAGAGGTCACGACCTTCGAGCTGCAGTGCGGTGTAGGGCTTCATGCCTTCCACCGGCTCGTTGACGACATCCTGGAAGAACAGCGGGACGATCTGGGTCAGACCGCCGATGCTCACCGCGAGGATCATGAACAGGGTCAGCAGACCGACGTTCTTTTCCAGTATTTCGTGATTCTTCATTGCTCGGCTCCTCAGGCGATCTGTGCGGCAGCGTTATAGTCGGCAGCCTTGGCGTGACGCACGGTGCGCCAGGTGTTGTAGGCCATCAAGAACATGCCGATGAGGAAGAACGCACCACCGATCATGCGGATCACGAAGCCTGGGTGGCTGGCTTCAAGTGCTTCGACGAACGAGTAGGTGAGGGTGCCGTCTTCGTTGATCGCACGCCACATCAGGCCCTGGGCAATGCCGTTGACCCACATCGAGGCGATGTAGAGCACGGTGCCGATGGTAGCCAGCCAGAAGTGTGCGTTGATCAGGCCGATGCTGTGCATCTGCTCGCGAGCGAAGACCTTCGGAATCAGGTGATACATCGAACCGATGGTGATCATCGCCACCCAGCCGAGGGCGCCGGCGTGTACGTGGCCGATGGTCCAGTCGGTGTAGTGGGACAGGGCGTTGACGGTCTTGATGGCCATCATCGGACCTTCGAAGGTCGACATGCCGTAGAACGCCAGCGAAACCACCAGGAAGCGCAGGATCGGGTCGCTGCGCAGCTTATGCCAGGCGCCCGACAGGGTCATCATGCCGTTGATCATGCCGCCCCAGCTCGGTGCCAGCAGGATGATCGACATCACCATGCCCAGCGACTGCGCCCAATCCGGCAGCGCGGTGTAGTGCAGGTGGTGCGGGCCGGCCCAGATATAAAGGGTGATCAGCGCCCAGAAGTGCACGATCGACAGGCGATAGGAATACACCGGACGCTCGGCCTGCTTGGGCACGAAGTAATACATCATGCCGAGGAAGCCGGTGGTCAGGAAGAAGCCCACGGCATTGTGGCCGTACCACCACTGCACCATCGCATCGGTCGCGCCGGCGTAGATGGAGTAGGACTTGAACCAGGTAACCGGGATTTCCAGGTTATTGACGATGTGCAGCATCGCCGTCACCAGGATAAAGGCGCCGAAGAACCAGTTGCCCACATAAATGTGCTTGGACTTGCGCTTCATGATGGTGCCGAAGAACACCAGCGCATAGGAAATCCAGACCACAGCCAGCAGGATGTCGATCGGCCATTCCAGTTCGGCGTATTCCTTGGAACTGGTGAAGCCCTGCGGCAGTGTGATCACTGCGGCAACGATCACCGCCTGCCAACCCCAGAAGGTGAAGGAGGCCAGGCTGTCGGAGAACAGTCGCGCCTGGCAGGTGCGCTGCACCACATAAAAGGAGGTGGCCATCAGGGCGCAACCGCCGAAGGCGAAGATCACCGCGTTGGTGTGCAGCGGTCGCAGGCGACCGAAGCTGGTCCAGGGTAGGTCGAAGTTGAGTCCCGGCCACACAAGCTGCGCGGCGATAAAGACTCCCAGACCCATTCCAATGATTCCCCACACCACCGTCATGATGGCGAATTGGCGAACCACCTTATAGTTATATGCAGTCTCACTTATTGCTGTGCTCATGCAAGGCTTCCACGCTAAATGGCATATCAAGGGGGGCAAAAACGGCGGCAAGTATGGAGAAAGGAGGGGGGTAATGCAAACGAGCTCCAGCCCCCTTGGTGCCGTTTCGGCTCTGATTTCAAGCGTCTTCCATGCGGGTCGCAGGATCGCTTGGCACACCACGATGCTGTGCTGAATCGAGGGTTTCGCCTTGTAGTTCTGCGGGATCTTGGCGAGTGCCGAAGAGTATGGAAGCGGTTTGCTCGTATGGCAAAGAAGGGATGTGTCGAGTGGTCTGCGACAGAGCGTCGCATGTCGTCATTTAGGTGGGAGGCTTGATTGAAAACAGGGCGGTATGGGGTACCGCCCTGTTAGGGGTTTTACTGCTTCGCCAGTTGCTCAGGCGTTTGCGACAGGCTGTATACGTATGCCGCCAGCAGATGCACCTTGTCGTTGCCGAGGTACTGTTCCTGCGCCGGCATCTGACCGTTACGGCCGTGGCGGATGGTCTGCTGCAGTTGCGGCAGGCTTGAACCGTAGATCCAGGCGGCAGGGTTGGTCAGCTGCGGTGCACCGAGTGCGGCCATGCCTGCGCCGGTTGCGCCGTGACAGACGGAGCAGGTTTGCGCGTATACCTCGGAACCGGCGGCCAGGTTGGCCTCGGTGCCTTCAGGCAGCGGCAGTCCAGCCAGCTCGTTGCGTACGAAGGCCGCGACGTTTTTCACGCCTTCATCGCCAATGACCTGACCCCAGGCCGGCATCGCTGCGATTCGTCCGTGGAGGATGCTTGCCTTGATCGTTTCCGGCTCGCCGCCCCAGCGCCATTCGTTATCGGCCAGGTTGGGGAAGCCGTTGGAACCCTTGGCGTCCGAACCATGGCAGATGGCGCAGTAGTTGGCGTACAGGCGAGCGCCGATCTTCAGTGCGCGTTCGTCCTGAGCGACTTCTGCGACGCTCATGGCCGAAAACTTGGCGAAGATCGGGCCGAACTTGGCGTCAGCCTGATCGACTTCGCGCTGCCATTCCTTTTCCTGGGTCCAGCCGCCTTCATAGCCCGGCAGAACGCCTTTCCAGTTGCCCAGACCCGGATACAGGATCAGGTAGACGATGCCGAACAGCAGCGTGCCGATGAACAGCATGAACCACCACTTGGGCAGCGGGTTGTCATACTCCTCGATACCGTCGAAGGAATGCCCCATGGTCTTGTCGGTCGTGCCGGCAGATTCGCCCTTGCGGGTGGCGAAGATCAGCCAGAACAGAGCGACGATGGTGCCCAGCGTCAGCAGGGCGATGTATCCACTCCAGAAAGTGCTCATGTGCTACTCCTGGACAGCCCGAGGCACTCTGGCTGTCCGCGATTGAAGTCCCTGACGGTCGCCGTGGCAGACCGTCATCTCTCTAAGGCGTATCGGAATCAACGCTTGTTGGTCAGAGCCGTGCCAAGAACCTGCAGGTAGGCCACCATGGCATCCATTTCGGTCTTGCCTTTGACGGCATCCCGAGCACCAGCGATGTCTTCATCGGTGTAAGGCACGCCCAGGGTGCGCAGCGCCTTCATCTTCTTGGCGGTGTCCTGGCCATCGAGGGTGTTTTCCACCAGCCATGGGTAGGACGGCATCTTCGATTCCGGCACTACGTTGCGCGGGTTGTACAGATGCGCGCGGTGCCAGTCATCGGAGTAACGACCGCCGACACGGGCCAGGTCCGGACCGGTGCGCTTGGAGCCCCACAGGAACGGATGGTCGTAGACACTTTCACCGGCGACCGAGTAGTGGCCGTAGCGCTCGGTTTCTGCGCGGAACGGACGGATCATCTGCGAATGGCAGCCGACGCAGCCTTCCTTGATATAGATGTCCCTGCCTTCCAGCTGCAGCGCAGTGTAGGGCTTCATGCCTTCCACCGGCTCGTTGACCGAGTCCTGGAAGAACAGCGGAACGATCTGGGTCAGGCCACCGATGCTTACCGCGAGGATCATGAACAGGGTCAGCAGACCGACGTTCTTTTCAAGTTTTTCATGACTCTTCATTGCTCGGCTCCTCAGGCGATCTGCGCGGCGGCTTCGTATTCGGCCGGCTTGGCGGCACGCACGGTGCGCCAGGTGTTGTAGGCCATCAGCAGCATGCCGGCGAAGAAGATCGCACCGCCGATCATGCGGATCACGAAGCCTGGGTGGCTGGCTTCAAGTGCTTCGACGAACGAGTAGGTGAGGGTGCCGTCTTCGTTGATCGCACGCCACATCAGACCCTGGGCGATGCCGTTGACCCACATCGAGGCGATGTAGAGCACGGTGCCGATGGTGGCCAGCCAGAAGTGCGCGTTGATCAGGCCGATGCTGTGCATCTGCTCGCGACCGAACACTTTCGGGATCAGGTGATACATCGAGCCGATGGTGATCATCGCCACCCAGCCGAGGGCGCCGGCGTGTACGTGGCCGATGGTCCAGTCGGTGTAGTGGGACAGGGCGTTGACGGTCTTGATGGCCATCATCGGACCTTCGAAGGTCGACATGCCGTAGAACGCCAGCGAAACCACCAGGAAGCGCAGGATCGGGTCGCTGCGCAGCTTATGCCAGGCGCCCGACAGGGTCATCATGCCGTTGATCATGCCGCCCCAGCTCGGTGCCAGCAGGATGATCGACATCACCATGCCCAGCGACTGCGCCCAATCCGGCAGCGCGGTGTAGTGCAGGTGGTGCGGGCCGGCCCAGATGTACACGGTGATCAGCGCCCAGAAGTGCACGATCGACAGGCGATAGGAATACACCGGACGTTCGGCCTGCTTGGGCACGAAGTAGTACATGATCCCCAGGAAGCCGGCGGTCAGGAAGAAGCCTACGGCGTTATGGCCGTACCACCACTGCACCATCGCATCGGTTGCGCCGGCATAGATCGAGTAGGACTTCATCGCCGTAACCGGGATTTCCAGGTTGTTGACGACATGCAGAATGGCGACGGTCAGAATGAAGGCACCGAAGAACCAGTTACCGACATAGATGTGTTTGACCTTGCGCGTGGCCAGCGTGCCGAAGAAGACGACCGCATAAGCCACCCAGACGATGGTGATCAGAATGTCGATCGGCCACTCCAGTTCCGCGTACTCCTTGGAGCTGGTAAAGCCCAGCGGCAGGGAAATCGCGGCCAGCAGGATGACCAGTTGCCAGCCCCAGAAGGTGAACGCGGCCAGTTTCGGTGCGAACAGGGTGGTTTGGCAGGTGCGCTGGACGGAGTAGTAGGAGGTCGCGAACAATGCGCAGCCACCGAAGGCGAAAATCACCGCGTTGGTGTGCAAGGGTCGCAAGCGCCCGAAACTGGTCCAGGGTAGGTCGAAGTTAAGTCCGGGCCACGCAAGCTGTGCTGCGATGAAAACGCCGAGCCCCATCCCGACGATTCCCCACACCACCGTCATGATGGCGAATTGGCGGACCACCTTGTATTGGTAGGCGGTACTGGTTGCTGTGTTCATGTATGGGCTTCCATCCACGGTAATGAGCGTTTTTTGTTGCGTGTAAGCAGTTGTTTCTTTCAATAGAAAGCGGGGGCAAGCATGGGGAAAGGGCAAGTGGCCGGTATTGATCGGGATCAATACACGCAGGGGGTTGAAATTCCATTTGTCCGGGCGGATAGCCCGCGTGATAAGGCCTCTGCGAGCTTAATCCTGGCGCATGGGGCAGGCGCGCCGATGGATAGCCCGTTCATGCAGGCGATGACCGAGCGCCTTGTGGCGCGTGGGATCGAGGTGGTTCGTTTCGAGTTTGCCTACATGGCAGCGCGGCGGCTCGATGGGCGCAGGCGGCCACCGAATCCACAGCCCCGGTTGCTGGAGCAGTGGCGCGATGTGCATGCTCTGGTGCGACAGCAGACCGCAGGCAGGCTGGCCATCGGCGGCAAGTCCATGGGGGGAAGAATGGCCAGCCTGCTGGCTGACGGGTTGCAGGCCGATGCGCTGATCTGCCTGGGTTATCCCTTTCATGCTGCAGGTAAGCCGGAGAAGCCACGGGTAGCGCATCTTGCCGAACTGCGCACGCCCACCCTGATCATTCAGGGTGAGCGTGACGCCCTCGGTAACCGCCAGACTGTGGCCGGCTACGCGCTGTCACCAGCAGTTGAAATGCAATGGCTGAGCGCTGCCGACCATGATCTGAAACCCCTGAAACGCTCGGGCCTGACCCATGATCAGCACCTCGACAGTGCTGCGCAGCGGATCGCCGATTTCCTGCAGTCGCTTTGATCAGCGGTTGAAGCGCTCCACCAGTTCGTTTTGTGCCTGCGCGGTTGCGGCTAGGTCCTCGGAAAGCAGCGCTGTGCTCTGCGCGTCTCCCAGGGTTTGATCGGCCAAACGGGCAATATTGCTGACGTTGCGGCTGATCTCATCGGCCACTGCACTTTGCTGCTCGGTGGCTGAAGCGATCTGTGTCGCCATGTCGATGACGCTTTCCACGGCGGCGCCAATGCCGGCGAGTGCCTGGTCAGCCTCTTTTACCTGCTCCACGCCCACACTTGCCTGGGCTTTGCCCTGCGCGGTGGCTTCCACAGCCTGGCGTGCCTGGGACTGGAGTGTTTCGATCAGCTGATGGATCTGCCCGGTGGCGGCTGCGGTACGTTGGGCCAGCTGGCGGACTTCATCGGCAACCACCGCGAAGCCGCGCCCGGACTCCCCTGCACGTGCGGCTTCAATGGCGGCGTTGAGTGCGAGCAGATTGGTCTGATCGGCAATGCCCTTGATGACATCCACCACCGTGCCGATTTCATCGCTGTTGCGTGCCAGTTCGGTAACGGCATCACCGGCTGCACTCACGGTGTTGGCCAGCAATTCAATGGCCTTGCGGGTTTGCGCGCTGGTTTCGCGCCCCTGACTGGTTAATCTGCTGGCCTGTTCAGTGGCGCTGGCAGTCAGCGCCACATTGCCGGCTACTTCCTGGGTGGTTGCGGCCATCTGGTTGATTGCTGTGGCCACCTGTTCGGTTTCATGCTGCTGACGCGCCAGGCCGCCGGAACAGCTATGTGCCAACTCATCGGCACGCATGGCTTGCTGTTGAAGCTGTACGGCACTGTCCTGCAGGCGTGTCAGGCAGGTCTTCAGGCGTGCATGCTCGCTGAGCATTGCCATCTCCAGCCGGGCTTCGGCGCCGCTGCTGTCCGTATACATTTGAGCAATCAGCGGATCGCTCAGTGATTGCTCAGCCAGGCGTACCAGGCGGTTCGTGCCGCGCATCTGCCAGTGACGGCCAGCAAGACCCAGCGGAATGGAAAGCCCGACAGCCAGTACTAACGCCCAGGCATGATCAAGCCAGGCGCCCACTGCGAAGCCGATCAGGCTGGTGAGGATGAAGGGTAGCCAGCCGACGACGAAAGGCATCCATGTGTCCCGCAATGGCACACCGCGCTTGCCGGCATTGAGCCGTGCATAAAGGGCTTCGGCGCGCTTTATCTGTTCGGGAGTCGGTTTGGTGCGCACCGATTCGTAGCCCGTGACCTGGCGTTGCATGTCCAGTATCGGTGTCACATAGGCGTTGACCCAATAATGGTCGCCATTCTTGCGGCGGTTCTTGACGATGCCCATCCAGGGCCGGCCATCCTTGAGCGTCGCCCACATATGGGCGAATGCGGCAGCGGGCACATCTGGATGACGGATCAGATTGTGCGGCGCGCCGATCAGTTCGCTACGCTCGAAGCCGCTGACTTGCGCAAAGATATCGTTGCAGTAGGTGATCTGGCCTTTGAGGTCTGTGGTGGAAATCAGCCGTTGCTGGTCCGGGAACGCGTATTCGCGCTGTGTGATGGGCAGGTTGTTTCGCATGCGGGAGGGACGCCTGGCAGTCTGATTATTTTTTTATTATTTATATAGGGGATAGAGCACTCTTGGCGCGCAGTTATAGAGTGCTTGCGGATTGACGTCAAAAGATAATGCCTGTTCGACCAGCCCTTTATCGGCAGTCAAACCAACAACTTAGGTAAAAATCGGACCAACGGGTCAGTGTTGCAACGCCTGCAGGGCGCAGGCGTTGCCAGCGAGCGGCTATGACGCCTTGATCAGCTGCCGCAACACATAGTGCAGGATGCCGCCTGCCTTGAAGTACTGAACCTCATTGAGCGTATCGATGCGGCACAGGGTCTGGAACGCATCCCGTGAGCCATCGCTGCGTTCCACCTCGATGGTCAGCAGCTGGCGCGGCTTGATAGCGTCGTCCAGGCCGCGGATCGAGAGTTTCTCGCTGCCGCTCAGGCCCAGCGATTTGCGTGTCTGCCCGTCAAGGAACTGCAGGGCCAGTACGCCCATGCCGATCAGGTTTGAGCGATGGATGCGCTCGAAACTCTCGGCAATCACGGCTTTGATCCCCAGCAGGTTGGTGCCCTTGGCTGCCCAGTCGCGGCTCGATCCGGTGCCATACTCCTGGCCGGCGATGACTACCAGCGGTACGCCTTCGGCCTGGTAGCGCATGGCGGCATCATAGATCGACAGCTTCTCCCCGCCTGGCTGATACAGGGTGTTGCCGCCTTCCTCACCGCCGAGCATTTCGTTGCGTATGCGGATGTTGGCGAAGGTGCCACGCATCATCACTTCATGGTTGCCCCGGCGCGAGCCATAGGAGTTGAAGTCTTCCGGCTGCACGCCCAGGGACTGCAGGTACAACCCGGCCGGCGAGCTGGCCTTGATGTTGCCGGCAGGGGAAATATGATCGGTGGTGATGGAGTCGCCGAACAGCGCCAGTATGCGGGCGTTCTCGATATCGGTGAGCGGTGCAGGCGGCTGGCCGATGTCCTCGAAGAACGGCGGATTCTGCACATAGCTGGAAGCGGCGTTCCACTGATAGGTATTGCCGGCAGTGACGGGAATCTTCTGCCAGTGTTCGTCGCCACTGAACACGTCGGCATAGCGGCTGCGAAACATCTCACCGTCGATGTTGGCGACTGCTCCGGCAATCTCCGCGCTGCTTGGCCAGATGTCCTTTAGAAAGACCGGCTGGCCCTGCGGGTCGTGGCCCAGCGGCTCCTTGTTCATGTCGATGCGGGTCGTGCCGGCCAGGGCGAAAGCCACCACCAGTGGCGGTGAGGCCAACCAGTTGGCCTTTACCATCGGATGCACGCGGCCTTCGAAGTTGCGGTTTCCGGACAGCACAGAGGACACGATCAGATCATTGTCGGTGATGGTTTGGCCGATGGCCTCCGGCAGCGGGCCGGAGTTGCCAATACACGTGGTGCAGCCGTAACCCACCAGATTGAATCCGAGCTGATCCAGATACTGTGTCAGACCAGCGCGTTCCAGATAGTCGGTGACCACCTTCGAGCCAGGCGCCAGCGAAGACTTGACCCAGGGTTGACGCTTGAGGCCGCGCTCGATCGCTTTCTTCGCCACCAGGCCTGCCGCCATCAACACGTTGGGGTTGGAGGTATTGGTACAGGAGGTGATGGCGGCGATCACCACGGCACCATGCTTGAGCGCAAAATTTTCGCCAGCGACGGCAAAGTCCGTTTCCGTTTGCTGCTGGCGACCACTGGTTTGCAGCAGCAGATCGAAATTCGCGCCGATGTCGCCAAGCGTCACCCGGTCCTGGGGTCGTTTGGGGCCTGCAACGGATGGCAGCACCTGGCTCAGATCCAGCTCCAGGGTGGCGGTGAAGACAGGGTCCGGCGAGTCACTGTCGCGCCACATGCCTTGAGCCTTGCTGTAGGCCTCGACCAGCGCGATGCGTGCTTCATCACGGCCTGTCAGGCGCAGGTAGTCGAGGGTTACCTGATCCACCGGGAAGAAGCCGCAGGTGGCACCATACTCCGGCGCCATATTGCCGATGGTGGCGCGGTCGGCCAGGGGCAGATGATCCAGTCCCGGGCCGTAGAACTCGACGAATTTGCCCACCACACCCTGCTTGCGCAGCATCTGGGTGACGGTCAGCACCAGGTCGGTGGCGGTGATGCCTTCATTGAGTTTGCCGGTGAGGCGGAAACCGACCACTTCTGGAATCAGCATCGATACAGGTTGGCCGAGCATGGCTGCCTCGGCTTCGATGCCGCCGACGCCCCAGCCCAGAACGCCCAGGCCATTGATCATGGTGGTGTGCGAGTCGGTGCCGACCAGGGTGTCGGGGTAGGCGTAGGTCTCACTGTGTTCATCGCGGGTCCAGACGACCTGGCCAAGGTATTCGAGATTGACCTGATGGCAGATGCCGGTCCCCGGCGGCACAACCCGGAAGTTGTCGAAAGCCTGCTGACCCCAGCGCAGAAACTCGTAGCGTTCGCCATTGCGCTGCATCTCGATCTCGACGTTCTGCTCGAAGGCCTGGTCGCTGCCGAAGCGATCGACCATCACCGAGTGATCGATCACCAGATCGACTGGCGATAGCGGATTGATTCGCTGCGGATCGGCACCGGCGCGGGACACCGCATCACGCATGGCGGTCAGGTCCACCACCGCCGGCACGCCGGTGAAATCCTGCATCAGCACGCGAGCGGGGCGGTACTGGATTTCGCGTTCCGAGGTGCGCGCCTTCAGCCAGCTCGCCAGCGAATTGAAGTCATCGGCGCGTACTGTGATGTCGTCTTCCCAGCGCAACAGGTTCTCCAGCAGTACCTTGAGCGAGGTTGGCAGGCGGCTGATGTCGCCCAGGGTCTTCGCCGCTTCAGGCAGGCTGTAATAGAGGTAGGTCTTGCCGTTGACATCAAGGCTTCGACGGCAATTGAGGCTGTCCAGGGATCGCATTGGTCTCTCCTTGCGCCCGCACGGTCGGGCTGACTGAGGTCGGGGCCTTGGTTGAATCTAGTCTCTGAGGGGCTGTTTGGCCATGTGTTTACTGGACAGGGCCGGCCGCCCGGGGGTTCCCCTCGCGATCATGAAGCCTGGTTTTTGTGTTAATTGCGGATATCCGGGCGGTGACGCTGCGCGGCATCTGGGCGACAATGCCGGCCTCTTTTCTGGAGTCTGTATGTCTCGATCAGCCGAACTGCCCGTCGATGCGGTGCTCGATGCCAGCGGCCTCAATTGCCCCGAGCCGGTGATGATGCTGCACAACAAGGTGCGTGCCCTGGGCGGCGGCGAGCTGCTCAAGGTCATCGCCACCGATCCGTCTACCCAGCGCGATATTCCCAAGTTCTGCGTTTTCCTTGGCCATGATCTGGTCGAGCAGCAGGCAGAGGAAGGCACCTACCTGTACTGGATTCGCAAGAAAAGCGATTGAGGCGCGGCGCTTATGATCCTGAAGGAGCGGGCCATGCCCGCGAACCGATACTTCGGCACGGCCCCCTTCGCGGCCATGGGCCGCTCCTAGAAGAACCCCACAGCTCACTGCAGCGCTTATCGCGACAAGGCGCCGGCCTCCTGCCGTCGCCACATCCGCTTCAGCCAGCGCCAGGTGATCCAGCCGGCGCCCAGCAGATAGATCAAGCCGCCCGGCACCCACATGATCAGCCCGGCCAGTTGCTGGTCGGCTACGTCCCGGGATTCGCCATAGAAGGGGGTGCTGGCGAACGTCAGCAGAGCGCCCAGCAGCCCGGTATGCATCAGTGTGAGCAGGTTGGCCATCAGGGCCTGGGGCACCTGTTTCGGGTTGGCGCGCAGAGTCGACCACCAGAACAGCCAGGCAGTGAACAGGAAGCAGGCATGCTCGATGGCGTGCCACCAGAGATTGTCCAGCGCGAGCAGGTACAGCCTTGGGGTGTGCCAGATCCAGATGATCGCCCCGTGCAGCATCGCCAGCGCCACCGGATAGCGCCCCCAGCGCAAAATGGTGCTCCACACCGGCTGTGCCACGCGCCCGGTGACTGCGCGCCATTGCGGCAGAGGTCGCGCCAGTGCCCACATGGGCGCGATCACCACAATGAACAGCATGTGCTGGGTCATGTGCCAGCTGGTGCTGGTTTCCGCCCAGTCGTCGATGGGGCCAAACACGGCGAAAGCCACCAGCAGCATGGCCGCGTGGAACCAGGCGGCTTCGCTGCGCCGGGTCGGAATGCGCCGGCTGCCGAGTATGTACAGGCCCCAGGCCGTGGCGAGGATGAATGCGGTGATGAACAGTGGCGCGCGCTCGACGAAGTGCCCGTCGAACAGGCCGTGGGCCAGCGCCGGTTGCGGCAGCAGTCCCGTCAGGAGCAGCGTCAGGCCCCAGCGGACACTGGACGTCATATGCATGGTGGTAAAAACGCGAGTTGCAGCCCGATAAACAGGGTGGACAAGGCCGCAATGAGGTGAATGCCCGCGGCGAGCCGGGTGACGAACAGTAGTCGTTCGTCCAGCTCGTACGGCGGGCGTGACAGCTGCCAGGCGCGATGTCCGAGCCACAACAGCAGCGCGACCACTGCCAGCGTGGCAAGGCCGAAGCTTGCGTTCAGCCAGTTGAAGATACCCTGCGCTGGATCAGGCGGGCTGATGGCGCAGGCGACGCCGTGAGCACCGTAGATCCCGGCAAACCAAACACTCCAGATGATCAACCCGAGGACTATCTGGATGGGATGCAGGCGTGAGGTTCGGCGTTCCTTCATCAGGCGCCTCCCCAGGTGCTTGGAAACAGCACGATGGCGGCATAAGCGCTCCATAGCACGCCCAGGTTGTAGTACCAGAGCTGTTCCACCACCACGGTTTCGTAAGGTGCGTGCAGCCCGACATAACCCTTCATCACCCGCCATGCCTGCAGGATGGTCAGAATGGTCGCCAGGGCGCAGTGGATCAGGCTGTAGCTGAGCATCACGAAGATCACCGCATCATGTGCGGTTTCGGTTATGTCGAGGTTGGCGTCCAGCAGCAGCCAGAGCAATGCCGCACATTGCACCAGGCCCAGGCCCGCGCTGATGCACAGGTCGCGCAGCAAATGCACGGAGGTGCCCCGGCGCAACTGTGCCGGCACTCGGCGCATCCACAGGGTGCCAACTGTCAGCAGCAGGGTGCTGGCGAGCATCAGCCAGCCATTGAGCTCGGACTGCTCCGGCACCTGCCATTCGGGCGAAACCGTCCACAGGTAGAACCAGCCGAACAGCAGGCACAAGTACAGCGCGCCATTGGCCAGCAGTGTCACGCCCATGCCCCAGAGGCCGGGACCGTCGAAGGTGCGCGAATGCAGCGGCGGCTCGCCCGGCTGGGTGCGGGCATCCGGTGCGGCGTTCGGATGGGTGCCGTTTTCCCAGGACCAGCGGAACAGCGCCACCAGAGTTGCCACTGTCGCGGCGAGGGCTATCCAGTACGCCTTGTTCAACAGGCTCAGGCAGAGCGCGGCAAGAAACAGCGAGGCGATGAAAGGCAGCCAGCTGTTGCCGGGCAGATGGATGATTTCACGCACCTTGCCGGTCAGGGGATCGACGCCCCAGGTTTCCCGGCGACCATGGTCGATGGTTTTCAGCGCGTGTTCGCCGCGCGCGATGCTGTCGGGAAGATTCGGGTCCTTCCACAAGGGATGGCGATCATCGATTTCCGGCAGGCTGACGAAGTTGTACGGACTGGGTGGCAGGCTGGTGGCCCATTCCAGGGTATCGGCGTTCCAGGGGTTCTTTTTCGCCGGCTGGCCGAAACGGAAATGCAGCAGGATATCCAGCAGGATGGTGGCGATGCCGATGGCCATGATGAAGCTGCCGATGGACGACACCAGGTTGGGTATGTCCCAGCCCAGGCCGGTGTCGTAGGTGTAGACCCGCCGCGGCATGCCGATCAGTCCTGTCCAGTGCATGATCAGGAAGGTCGTATTGAAGCCGATGAAGACCAGCCAGAAGCCCCAGCGGCCCAGTCGCACCGAAGGCATCCGCCCGGAAAAGTGCGGCAGCCAGTAATAGAGTCCGGCCATCAGCGGGAAAAACATGCCGCCGACCAGCACATAGTGCATGTGCGCGACCACGAAATGGGTGTCATGCACCTGCCAGTCGAAGGGCACCAGCGCCACCATCACGCCGGTCAGTCCACCGGCGACAAACACGATCAGAAAGCCCACCAGCCAGAGCATTGGCACGTGATAGACCGGCCTGCCCAGCCACAGCGTGGCGATCCAGGCAAATATCTGCACCCCGGTGGGGATCGCCACCAGCATGCTGGCCGCCGAGAAAAAGCCCAGCGCCAGAGCAGGAATGCCGACCGTGAACATATGGTGGACCCACAGCCCGAAGCTCAGGAAACCCGTGGTCAGGACGCCCATCACCACCCAGCGATAGCCCACCAGCGGTCGCTGGCAGAACACCGGCAGCAGCGTCGAGACGATGCCTGCGCCCGGCAAAAAGATGATGTACACCTCCGGATGGCCGAACAGCCAGAACAGATGCTGCCAGAGCAGCGGATCGCCACCGCGCGCCACATCGAAGAACGGCAAGCCGGCGGCGCGCTCCAGCTCCAGCAGAATGCTGCCCAGGATCAGCGGCGGGAAGCCGATGACGATCATCATCGCCATCACCAGGATGTACCAGGCGTAGATCGGCATCTTGTGCAACGCCATGCCGCTGGCACGGGTGCGCAGGATCGACACCACCAGCTCGACGCCGGCGCTCACCGCAGAGATCTCCACGAAGGTGATGCCCAGCAGCCAGAAATCCGAATTGACCCCCGGCATGTGCGCCGAGCTGGACAGCGGCGTGTACATGAACCAGCCGGCCTTTGGCGCCACGCCAAGGAATACGCTGGACAGCAGGATGATGCCGCCGAACAGGTAACAGTAGTAGCCCAGCGCCGACAGGCGTGGGAAGACCAGGTCCCGCGCGCCGAGCATCTTCGGAATCAGGTAGACCGCCAGCCCTTCCATCATCGGCACGGCGAACAGGAACATCATCACCGAGCCATGCATGGTGAAGATCTGGTTGTAGACATCCGGCTCCATCAGCACATAGCCGGGCAGGGCCAGCTGAGTGCGGATCAGCATGGCCATCAACCCGCCGATCAGAAAGAACACGCCCCCGGTAATCAGAAACCGCAGGCCGATGGTGGTGTGGTTGACGATGGTCAGCGCCTTCCAGCCGCGCGGGTTGCCCCAGACGTCGTTGAACTGGTCGTGCAACTGTTCCGGGTCGGTGGAAGGCGCTTTGCTTCGGTCGAAATAACTCATGGCGCAAGCGTCTCCAGCCAGGCGGCGATCTCGTCGAGGGTGTGTGGCGGCACGTCGTCATGGGCCGGCATGGCATTGCCGAACTTCAGCGTCTTGTGCTCACGCAGCCAGCGGCGCAGGCCCTGTGCATCGTTGTCGATGACCCCGGCGCCGAGGCTGGGGCGGCTCGCCAGGTCGGTCAGGTCCGGTGCGCGATTCCCTTCGCTGATGCCTGCCACGCGGTGGCATTGCCCGCAACGGTTGGCGAAGACTTCGCCACCTGCGCCAGACGCGGGCTGCTGCACGCTGAAATCCTCCCGCGCCGCGATCCAGTCATCGAAGGCGTCAGCTGTCATCGCCTCGACGTGCAGCTTCATGTGCGTGTGCTGAAGTCCGCAGAATTCCGAGCACTGGCCATGAAATATCCCCGTGCGGTCCGCCTCGATACGGATGACGTTGGTCCGCCCCGGCATCATGTCCATCTTGCCGCCCAGTCGCGGAACCCAGAACGAATGCACCACGTCGGCGCTGGTTACATGCACATCGATCAGGCGTTCGGCGGGAATGATCAGTTGATTGGCGGTGGTGACGCCGCTGTCGGGGTAGTGAACTTCCCACCACCACTGATGGCCGGTGACTTCGACTTTCAACGGCTGCTCGCCGTCGACCGGCAGCGGGATCATGCCGCGTCCGGTGGGAATGCCGAAGATCAGCAGCACGACGATGCTCGCGCTAGGCAGTATCAGGCCACCGCCGATGATCCACTGGCGGTTGATCCGGCTGGCCTGTTCCGCGCTGACCGCGCGCGGCTTGCGCAACATGGCGTAGATCCACAGCGCACTGACCACCAGCAGCACCAGCGTGGCGAAGGCAAACATGCCCCACCAGACATTCGCCACCTGACGCGCCATCGGGCTGGCCGGGTCGAGTGCCGACAGCGGGCCGCCACAGGCACTCAGCCAAGGAACTGCCAGCGTCAGCGTGGTCCATTTCAAGAGGCCACCGGTTCGCATGGCCCGTTTTTCCGTTTGCCACTGGAGGGCCGAATGGCCAAGTTCCGAGATTCCATCCATAGCCGCGCTGCGATTGCCGGACATCCTCTGCACCCGATGCTGATTCATTTCCCTGTCGCCGCATTGACTGCGCTGCTGCCGGTCGATCTGGCGCACCTGTGGACGCTGGATGATTTCTGGTGGCGTGCCGGCCTGTGGCTGGCCGGTGTTGGTGCGCTGGGCGGCTGGGTGGCGAGTATCTTCGGTCTGATCGACCTGCTTACGGTGAGCGAGATTCGCCAGAAGATCACCGCCTGGTGCCACGCCATCCTCGCCGTGATGATGCTCTCCCTCGCTTCGCTGAACTGGCTGCTGCGTTACCAGGACGACGGACAGAACATTCACCTCTGGGCCTTGTACCTGTCGGCTATCACGGCCGTGCTGATCGCCCTTGCGGCCTATCTCGGTGGACGCCTGGTCTACGAGCACGCGGTAGGCGTCGATCTGGACAAGGTCTGAGGGGTGATGTGCCTTGGGTTCGGTCATGGGCGCTTGCCGGGTTATTCGTCGTGGGGTTAGAAAGGCTTGGCCAGGACCAGCCACAGTGTCGCCGTGATAAAGGCCGCGATGAACACGCCAAGAATGCGGCACTGGATGCTGGCGCTCCGCTCTGGAGCGCGTTCGATGCGCAGTACCAGTACGCCGCACATGGCATGGCACAAGACCATGCCGGCGACCGTGGTGAGCTTGACGATCAGCCAGCCGGCGACCAGACCGTCGCGCAGGAAGATCGCACTGCCCGAACCGATGGCGACCAGCGCTGCCGGCGTGGCGATCAGGTTGAACACCATGCGCGTCAGGTGGGCATGGTCCCGATAGAAAAGAGGATCACTGCGCCGGGTGCCGGCAGCGATCAGCGCCGGCAGGTACAGCAGGGCGCCGCACCAGCACAGCAGGCTCGCGAAGTGCAGCAGTTTGAGCAGGGGCATTCGCGTCTCCATCCAGCCCACGGCAGGTCAGAGGTTGTGACAACCTTGTACCGGGGCGGTTCGGAGCCAAATGCAGGGTGTCGCGCCAGAGCGGCCAGCCTTCAAGGCCGTGCAAGACTGGCGTCAGGCTTCGGTGTCGGCTTCAAGCCGCTTGAAGAGCTGGCTGCCACAGCGACTGCAGAATGATGCGTTGGGTTCGTGGCTGATCTTTTCGCAGCTCGGGCAACGATGCTGCATGGTGTCCGCGCGCATGGCTGTTGCCAGTTCGGCGGTAAAGATGCCGGTGGGTACCGCGATGATCGAGTAGCCCGTGATCATCACCATGGTCGCGACCGCCTTGCCTATCGGTGTATGCGGGACGATATCGCCAAACCCGACTGTGGTGATGGTGACTACCGCCCAATAGATGCTCATCGGGATGCTGGTAAAGCCGTTTGCCGGCCCTTCAATCACATACATCAGGGTGCCGTAGATCAGCACCATTGTGGTCACGCTGAGCAAGAACACGATGATCTTCTGCTTGCTCCCACGCAGTGCGACCAGCAGGAAGTTTGCCTGGCTCAGGTACTGGGTCAGCTTGAGCACGCGGAATACACGAAGCATGCGAATAGCCCGTACCACCAGCAGGTATTCGGCGTCAGGAACCAGCAGGGCGATGAACGCCGGAACCACCGAGAGCAGATCGATTGCGCCATAGAAACTGAAGACATACTTGCGCGGTTCGGGGTGGCAATAGATGCGCAGCAGATACTCGATCAGGAAAATGAGGGTGAACATCCATTCGAGACTGTCCAGCAACACGCCATGGCGGTCGCGGTAAACAGCTATGCTATCGAACATCACCACAACGAGGCTGGCGAAGATAACGACCAGCAACCAGGTGTCGAAGCGCTTCCCGGCCGGTGTGCTGGTGAAGAAGATGATGATGTACAGGCGTTCGCGCCAGCTCATCGCCTGGAGGGCGTCGTTGTCCATGTGCTGCTCCCGGAAACTGATGACAAAGTATCTCCGAGTTCGATCGGTTCGCGAAACGATCGTTGCAGTTGCCCGGAATGTGCGCCGCAATCGAAAGGTGTCCTGATGGCCTCTGCGCCCGCCTGGGTGAATTTATGGCGCTTGCGCCTGGTCAACCATTGGCCCTGAACTTTGCTTCTCATGTGCATCGGGAATAGTCTTACCCATGCGCATCATGCCGCTGGAGAGCTAAATGCTGGATTCACAGTTGGTCGACCCTTTCGGCCGGCGCATCACCTATCTGAGACTGTCGGTCACGGATCGCTGCGACTTTCGCTGCACCTACTGCATGAGCGAGGACATGGTGTTCGCGCCGCGCGCGCAAATCCTGACGCTGGAAGAGCTGTATGCAGTTGCCGACGCGTTCATTGCGCTGGGCGTCAAACGGATTCGCGTGACCGGCGGCGAGCCGCTGGTGCGCAAGGGGCTGCCCGATCTGCTGGCGCGCCTCGGTGCGCGTGAGGAGCTGGAAGACCTGGCGATCACCACCAATGGCTCGCAACTGCCGACGCTGGCGCCGGTCTTACGGGCTGCCGGTGTCAAACGGTTGAATATCAGTCTCGACTCGCTCAAGCGTGAGCGCTTCGCCGAACTGACCCGTCGTGACAAGCTTGACCAGGTGCTCGAAGGTATCGATGTCGCCCGTCAGGCAGGCTTTCGCCGGATCAAGCTCAACAGCGTGATACAGAAGGGCCGCAACGATGACGAAGTGCTGGATCTGGTGAATTTTGCTGTCGAGCGCGGCCTGGATATCAGCTTTATCGAAGAAATGCCGCTGGGGAGCATTTCCAGCCATCAGCGTGAGATCACATTCTGCTCCAGTGAAGAAGTGCGCGAGCGTATCGAAGTGGGCCACAGGCTGGTACGCAGCAGCCACACCACCGGCGGCCCGTCGCGTTACTGGCAGGTGGCGGGTAGCGAAACCCAGGTGGGCTTTATCTCGCCACACAGCAACAACTTCTGCGGCAGCTGCAACCGTGTGCGCGTTACCGCCGAAGGCATGCTGGTGCTCTGCCTGGGGCATGAGGGCGCACTGGACCTCAAGAGCCTGATGCGCCGTTACCCCGGCGACCGCGAGCGCCTGCGCCAGGCGCTGGTTGATGCGCTGCAGCTCAAGCCGGAAAAACATGAATTCCGCACCGACGAGCAGGTCCAGGTGGTGCGCTTCATGAGCATGACCGGCGGCTGATTTCATAGGCTATGCCCCGGTTAGCTGTTGCAAGCCCTTGAGATGTAAGCAGCCTTCTGTGGGAGCGGTCGGGCGGCGTTCCGCTTCAGCCACGAATCTCGCGGATAAATCCGCTCCTACAACAGCAGGGTTGCTCCACCAGCACGCAACTGGGACAGAGCCATCCCATAAGGCGGGTGCCGGCTGTTTTCTCTGGGAGCGGGCCATGCCCGTGATCGGCTCTGCGCTGTGGTGTTGGTCTTTTCCGCAGGCATGGCCTGCTCCTGCCGGTGTGGCAGCCTACCGCCAAACCTTGAGAAACCCCTCCTGCAAGGCGCCCCGGCCAGCGTGATAAACTCCGCCGCTTTCACGCTGCCAGGAATTGCGATGTTCACGGCGATCCTGCTTGCTCATCTTCCCGTTGACCGCCACGGATAAGGCCCCGCATGCGTCTGAAAAGCATCAAACTTGCCGGCTTCAAATCCTTCGTCGATCCCACCACGGTCAGCTTTCCGAGCAACATGTCGGCCGTGGTCGGCCCGAACGGCTGCGGTAAATCCAACATCATCGATGCGGTGCGCTGGGTGATGGGCGAAAGTTCGGCGAAGAACCTGCGTGGGGAGTCGATGACCGATGTCATCTTCAATGGCTCCAACACGCGCAAGCCGGTGACCCAGGCCAGCATCGAGCTGATCTTCGACAATTCCGACGGCAGCCTGACCGGGGAATACGCGGCCTTTGCGGAAATCTCCATTCGTCGCCGCGTCACCCGCGATTCGCAGAACACCTATTTCCTCAACGGCGTGAAATGCCGCCGTCGCGACATCACCGACATCTTCCTCGGCACCGGCCTCGGGCCGCGCAGCTACTCGATCATCGAACAGGGCATGATCTCCAAGCTGATCGAGGCCAGGCCCGAGGACTTGCGCAACTTCATCGAGGAAGCCGCCGGCATCTCCAAATACAAGGAGCGCCGCCGCGAAACCGAGAACCGCATCCGCCGCACACACGAAAACCTGGAGCGCCTGACCGACCTGCGCGAAGAGCTGGAACGCCAGCTCGAACGCCTGCACCGCCAGGCGCAGTCCGCGGAGAAGTATCAGCAATACAAGGCCGAGGAGCGTCAGCTCAAGGCGCAGCTGTCGGCGCTGCGCTGGCAGGCGCTGAACGAGCAGGTTGGCCAGCGCGAGCAGGTGATCGGCGATCAGGACGTGGCGTTCGAGGCGCTGGTGGCCGAACAGCGCAATGCCGATGCCAGCATCGAGCGCCTGCGCGACGGTCACCACGAGTTGTCCGAACGCTTCAATCAGGTTCAGGGGCGTTTCTATTCTGTGGGCGGCGATATCGCGCGGGTCGAACAGAGCATCCAGCACGGCCAGCAGCGTTTGCGGCAGTTGCAGGACGACTTGCGCGAAGCCGAGCAGGCGCGCCTGGAAACCGAATCCCATCTGGGCCACGACCGCACCCTGCTGGCCACTCTCGGCGAAGAGCTGGCGATGCTCGAACCCGAACAGGAACTGGCCGGCGCAGCAGCGGAAGAAACCGCAGTGCAGCTGGAAGCAGCCGAAAACGCCATGCAGCTTTGGCAGGAGCAATGGGAGCGGTTCAACCAGCAGAGCGCCGAGCCGCGTCGTGTTTCCGAGGTGCAGCAGTCACGCATTCAGCAGCTCGAACAGAGCCTGGAGCGTCTGGCCGAGCGCCAGCGGCGTCTTGAAGATGAGCGCGCCTCGCTGGCCAGCGACCCGGAAGATGCCGCGATGTTGGAAATGGGCGAGCAGCTGGCCGTCAGCGAACTGAATCTGGAGGAGCTGGCCGCTGCTCAGGAACACACCGAACAACAGCTGGAACAACTGCGCGAGCAGCTGCAGGATGCTGCTCGGGCGCAGCAGCAGGCGCAGGGCGAGCTGCAGCGCCTGAATGGCCGCATCACGTCGCTGGAGGCTTTGCAGCAGGCGGCGATGGACCCCGGCAAGGGTGTGTCCGAATGGCTGCGCGAACATCAGCTTGACCAGCGTCCACGACTGGCCGAAGGGCTTCGCGTCGAGCCGGGCTGGGAACTGGCGGTCGAAACCGTGTTGAGCGCGGATCTGCAGGCGGTGTTGCTGGACGGCTTCGACGGCCTCGACATGAGCGGTTTCGAGCAGGGCGATCTGCGTCTTGTCAGTCCGTCGACCAGCATATCCATTGCCGGCAGCCTGCTGGACAAGGTCGAGTCCGCCACGGACCTTTCGTCCTGGTTGGGTCGGGTGCGGCCGGTAGAGACGCTTGATCAGGCGCTGGCTGGTCGTGCTGCGTTGGCTGATGGCGAAAGCCTGATCAGTCGTGATGGTTATTGGGTTGGGCGGTATTTTCTGCGAGTGCGGCGTGCCGCCGAGGCTGAGTCCGGATTGCTGGCGCGCGGGCAGGAACTGGAGCGGCTGCAGGACGAGCGTGATGAGCGCGAAGCCGATCTGGCGTTGCAGGACGAGCGCCTCGATCAGCTGCGCGAGGCGCAACGTCAGCTGGAGGATGAGCGTGAACAGCAGCGTCGCCGTCAGCAGGATGAAGCCCGTCAGCAAGCTGAACTCAAGGCGAAGCTATCGGCCAGTCAGGCCCGGCTGGAACAGCTGAGTGTGCGTCGTCGTCGTCTGGACGAAGAGCTTGCCGAACTGGCCGCGCAGCGTGGCCTGGAAACCGAGCAGCTGGCCGAAGCGCGCCTGCAGTTGCAGGACGCGCTCGATGCCATGGCGCTCGACACCGAGCAGCGCGAGGTGCTGCTGGCAAGCCGCGATGGCCTGCGCGAAAAGCTCGATCGGGTACGCCAGGAGGCCCGACAGCACAAGGATCAGGCGCATCAGCTGGCGGTGCGTGTGGGCTCGCTCAAGGCGCAGCACGACTCGACCCGCCAGGCCCTTGAGCGTCTCGAACAGCAGTTCGAGCGAGCAATTGAGCGTCGCGAGCAGCTCAGCCTGAATCTGGAAGAGGGTGAGGCGCCTCTGGAAGAGCTGCGCATGAAACTTGAGGAGCTGCTTGAACGGCGCATGGGCGTGGAAGATGAGCTCAAACTGGCCCGACTGGCGCTCGAAGATGCCGACCGTCAATTGCGTGACGCCGAGAAGCGCCGGACCCAGGCCGAACAACAGGCGCAACTGGTACGCGGTCAGCTCGAACAGCAACGCATGGAATGGCAAGCGCTGAACGTGCGGCGAAAGGCACTGCAGGATCAGTTGCACGAGGAGGGTTACGACCTGCACGGCGTGCTCGCGACTCTGCCGGATGGCGCGAGCGAGGCGGAGTGGGCCGCCGAACTGGAGCGTCTGGACGCGCGCATCCAGCGTCTGGGCCCGATCAATCTGGCGGCTATCGACGAATATCAGCAGCAGTCCGAGCGAAAACGCTACCTGGACGCACAGAACGATGACCTCAGCGAGGCGCTGGAAACGCTGGAAAACGTCATTCGCAAGATCGACAAGGAAACCCGCAACCGCTTCAAGGAAACCTTCGACCAGATCAATGCCGGCCTGCAGGCGCTGTTTCCCAAGGTTTTCGGCGGTGGCAACGCTTATCTGGAACTTACCGGGGAAGATTTACTCGATACCGGGGTGGCGATCATGGCGCGTCCACCGGGCAAGAAGAACAGCACCATCCACCTGTTGTCGGGCGGCGAGAAGGCACTGACGGCATTGGCGCTGGTATTTGCAATCTTCCAGCTCAACCCGGCGCCGTTCTGCATGCTCGATGAAGTGGATGCGCCGCTGGATGACGCCAACGTCGGTCGCTATGCGCGGCTGGTCAAGGAAATGTCGGAGACCGTGCAGTTCATCTACATCACGCACAACAAGATCGCGATGGAAATGGCTGACCAGTTGATGGGCGTGACCATGCATGAGCCGGGTTGCTCGCGTTTGGTTGCTGTCGATGTCGAACAGGCCGTGGCACTTGTAGAGGCCTGAGGTGTGGCCGCGTCAGCCGGGGAGGGTTTGTAGCGGTGGCTTATAAAAGAGAGGCGGCAGCGGTGCACATCTACCGTTCGTCGTGCTAGTTTAGAGCGCAATTTTTACGATGCGCAGATTGGCCTGTTCAGCGGCTGTTAATTTGCGTCTTTATCATCGAATTCAGGGGTTTACGCATTAATGGATATCGGTCTGCGCGAGTGGCTGATCGTCATCGGCATCATTGTCATCGCCGGCATTCTGTTCGATGGCTGGCGGCGGATGCGCGGTAGCAAGGGCAAGTTGAAATTCAAGCTGGATCGCAATATTGCCAATAGTTTCCCCGACGACGATGAGACCCATGAAGTGCTCGGCCCGCCGCGCGTCATAAACCGTAACAGCGAGCCGGCGCTGGACGAGGACGATCTGCCGTCGATCAGCGCGCAGGATAACGGTAATCGCCGCACCAGCGAACCTCACCAGGGCGACTTGCATTTTTCAAGTGACGAGCCGGTGCCGACGCTGCTCAATCCGGTTGCCGATGAATATGACGAGCCGGAAGGCAAAGAGCCCGAGCAGGAGCTGCCACCTGTCGAGGAAGTGCTGGTCATCAACGTCATCGCCCGTGATCCGTCCGGCTTCCGAGGCCCGGCGTTGCTGCAGAACATTCTGGAAAGCGGTCTGCGTTTCGGTGAAATGGATATCTTCCATCGCCACGAAAGCATGGCCGGCAACGGCGAAGTACTGTTCTCCATGGCCAATGCGGTCAAGCCCGGCACTTTCGATCTGGACGACATCGACCATTTCACTACACCTGCGGTGAGCTTCTTCCTCGGCCTGCCTGGCCCGCGTCATCCCAAGCAGGCCTTCGACGTTATGGTCGCCGCTGCCCGCAAACTGTCTGCCGAGTTGAACGGCGAGCTGAAGGACGACCAACGCAGCGTCCTCACCGCACAAACCATCGAGCATTACCGCCAGCGCATCGTCGAATACGAGCGCCGCAAGATGACGGTCAAGCGTTAAAAGCCGACAAGAGCGCTGGAGACTTCACGGTCCTTGTAGGGTGGATGTCGTTTTTTACATCCACCGTGACTCCGCTCGGTGGATGGCCATCCCGTGGATCACCACCCGGTGGATCGCCACCCGGTGGATCGGTGAAGCGTGATCCACCCTACGAACAAACGAGCTGTAGGGGCGGGCCACGCCCGCGAACAAGCCATACTCTGACGCGGAATCATTCGCGAGCATGGCTCGCTCCTACGGTGTTGCGCGGCGGTATGCCGAGGGGACGTGACGCGACCGGCTAATCCCCTATGTGGGAACGGGCCATGCCCGTGAAGCTGCTAATCCAGGTGCAGGTGCCCACACGCTGTAGCCAGCCTTCCAATCGGCTAGAATCCACACCCTTCATCACCTCGCTACGGCTCCGTCATATGCCTTCCGCCCAAACTGCTGCCGAGCGCATCGCTGAACTGCGCAGCGAAATCGACGCCCATAACTACCGCTACTACGTCCTCGACGAACCCAGCGTTCCAGATGCCGAATACGACCGCCTGTTCAATGAACTGAGAGCGCTGGAAGCCGAGCATCCCGAGTTGGTGACACCCGAATCGCCCACCCAGCGTGTCGGCGGCGAGGCGCTGGCGGCGTTCGGTCAGGTGCGCCATGAAATGCCGATGCTCAGCCTCGGCAATGCCTTCGAGGAACAGCACCTGCTCGACTTTGACCGCCGAGTGCGTGAAGGGCTGGATCTGCCAGCGGGTGATCTGTTCGGCGATGGCGCGCAAGTTGAGTACAGCTGCGAGCCCAAACTCGATGGCCTGGCGGTGAGCCTGCTCTACGAAAACGGCCATCTGGTGCGTGGCGCCACCCGTGGTGATGGCAGTACTGGTGAGGACATCAGCGCCAACGTGCGCACCGTGCGCAATATCCCGCTCAAGCTGCACGGGGCCGGCTGGCCGGCAGTGCTTGAAGTGCGTGGCGAAATCTACATGCCGAAGGCCGGCTTTGAGGCGCTCAATGCACGGCAGCTGGAAAGCGGCGCCAAGCCCTTCGCCAACCCACGCAACGCCGCAGCAGGCAGCCTGCGCCAGTTGGATTCGAAGATCACCGCCAGCCGTCCGCTGGAGCTGTGCGCCTATGGCGTGGGCCGTAGCGACGGCGAATTGCCGGGTACCCATATCGGCATCCTCAACGCGCTGAAAGGCTGGGGCTTGCCCATCAGCCGCGAGCTGAAGCTGGCCAAGGGTGTTGCTGAATGCCGCGCCTACTACGATGCCATCGGTGCAAAACGCGATGCGCTGCCCTATGAAATCGACGGCGTGGTGTTCAAGGTCAATTCCGTGGAACAGCAGCGCGAACTGGGTTTTCGCGCCCGCGAACCGCGCTGGGCCATCGCTCACAAGTTTCCGGCGCGTGAAGAAATCACCGAACTGCTGGATGTGGAATTTCAGGTGGGCCGCACCGGCGCTATCACCCCCGTGGCGCGGCTCAAACCGGTGCAGGTGGCGGGCGTTACTGTCTCCAACGCAACCCTGCACAACATGGATGAAGTCGCGCGCCTGGGCGTGATGATCGGCGACACCGTCATCGTGCGCCGCGCCGGCGACGTGATCCCGCAGATTCTCGGCCTCATCCCCGAACGCCGCCCCGCCGATGCCCGTGCCGTACAGGTGCCCGAGCAGTGCCCGGTGTGCGGTTCTGCAGTCGAGCGTACCCAGCTGATCAAACGCAGCAAGGGCCGCGAGTCGCTCAGCGAAGGGTCGATCTACCGCTGCGTCGGTCGCCTGGCCTGCCAGGCGCAACTCAAGCAGGCAATCATCCACTTCGTATCGCGCCGCGCCTTGGAAATTGACGGCCTGGGCGACAAGATCGTCGAACAGCTGGTGGACAAGGGGCTGGTCAATTCCCCGGCGGACCTCTACTGCCTGACCCATGAGCAGGTCATCGAGCTGGAAGGCTTTGCCGAGGTGTCCACGCGCAACCTGCTCAACGCCATCGATGCCAGCCGTAAGCCAACGCTGGCGCGTTTCGTCTATGCGCTGGGCATTCCCGATGTCGGTGAGGAAACCGCCAAGTTGCTGGCACGCGCACTGGGCTCTCTGGAGCGCATTGGTCGCGCACTACCGGATGTGCTCGTCTACCTGCCAGAAGTGGGCCTTGAAGTCGCCCATGAAATCCACAGCTTCTTCGAAGACGAGCACAACCGCACGGTCATCGCCCAACTGCGCGAACGTGGCGTCGAGCTGCAGGAGGAGGGCGAGCTGCATCCCGAATTCGCTGCCTGCGCCACCCTGGCCGGCTTGATCGACAAATTGAACATCCCCTTTATCGCCAGCACCGGCGCAAAACGCCTGGCGGATCGCTTCGGCAGCCTGGAAGCCATCATCGCCGCCGACTGGCTCGACCTGCGTCAGGTCGAGCGCCTTACCGAAAAAGCCGCCCGTTCCCTGCGCGACTATTTCAATAACCCCGAAAACGCCACCCGCGCCCGCATGATCGAAGCACAATTGCGCGAATTCGGCATGCACTGGCAAAGCGAGCGTAAGCAAGCCGCAGGCCTCCCGCTCGCCGGCCAAACCTGGGTCCTGACCGGCACCCTCGAAACCATGAGCCGCGACGAAGGCAAAGCCCGCCTAGAAGCCCTCGGCGCCAAAGTCGCCGGCTCTGTATCGGCCAAGACCACCTGTGTGGTGGCTGGGCCGGGTGCCGGCTCGAAGCTCACCAAGGCCAATGAGCTGGGGCTGCAAGTGCTGGATGAAGAGGCGTTTCTTGAGCGCTTGGCGGGGTTGGAAAGGGTTGAGCAGGATTAGCAGGTCGGAAAACATGCAGCCTTCTTGGCCAAAGAAAAGCCCGCAGAGTGCACCGCCTCGTGGGAGCGGACTCGTCCGCGAGCTTTGCTTTCTGCCTCAATACGAGGTCTCCGTCACAACTGCGGCCTTCCTCCCAGTGCCAGCGCGCTGAAGGAAGGCCGGCCATGCTACGGCATCTCCCATTTTGTTTGCTGTGGCATTGAATTACGCATAGGATCTCCCAGAACGGGAGGTGCTGCTGGTGCATGTGATTTCGAGAGGGATACTCAGAACGTTTTGGGAAAGTAGTCCGAGCTATGCGGATGCGCAGACGCCCTTGGTGGAGTGGTATCGGCACATGGAGAAAGCCACCTACCGGACGCCGCAGGAGCTGAAGGCTGAGCTGCGAACTGCCAGCATCCTCAAGGGTGGTCGTGCAGTATTCAACATTGCCGGCAACAAGTACCGAGTAGTACTGGCTATCGATTACCAGCGGCAGTTGGCCAGGGTCCGCTTTGTGGGCACGCATGCCCAGTACGATCAGGTTGACGCGGAGACAATATGATGAACATCAAACCAATTCGTAATGCAAAAGACTACGCGCTAGCCATGGCACGCATCGACGAGCTGTGGGGTGCTGAGTGCGATACCGCTGAAGGTGATGAGCTGGAGGTGCTGGCGCTGCTGGTTGGCAAATACGAGGATGAACATTATCCAATGCCGCCCTCCAGTCCAATTGAAGCAATCAAGTTCCGCATGGATCAGCAAGGCTTGACTCCCCGAGACCTGGAGCCTTTCATCGGATCAAGCGGACGGGTTTCCGAGGTGCTCAATGGCCATCGCCGGCTTAGCCTGCGAATGATCGTGCGACTGCATGAGGGGCTGCGTATTCCATACGAGAGTCTGCTGGCTGGGGCTGCCTGAAGATAGAAAGCCCATCCGCTGCCCGGCACATAACCCGGAGGGGGTTTGGCCGCGAAAAAGGCTTGCCTCCCAATCGTGGCCAAGCCCCCTCCCACAAAAGCGCCTGACTGATACGAGAACGGGTTATGTCCCGCTTATGCGTTGCCAGACCTACGACACTTTAGGTGTTAAGAACCTTTCCGCCTCCTTGTTATAATTCTATAATTTCAAGTCTTACGCGAATTTAAAGGGCTTAGTGCTCGTTATGATGAACTTAGGGCTTATCAAGCCGGATGAAGTCGTCAACCTGCTCTGCACGCGTTTGCGCCAGGAGCGGCTGTCCCAGCAGATGACGCAAGCCGAAGTAGCCGCCCGCGCCGGTATTGGGGCCGGTACCTTGTCCAACCTGGAGGCCGGGCGCAGCGTGGCGTTTGATAGCGTGGTGCGCGTAGCCATGGTTCTGGGGCGTCTCAACGAGCTGGAGCAGTTGTTCTTGCCGCAATTGGACAGCCTGGACGACATCCTTCGCTATGAGCAAAGCGCCAAGCGCCAGCGTGTCAAAAGGAAAACCGGTCATGCCTAGGCAAGTCGATGTCTATTACGACGGCTGGGGAGAGCATTGGCGCTGGGGCTCGCTCGTATCCTCGACCGCGCTCACCGGTCGCCCGTTGATTGCTTTCGAGTACAGCGAAGAAGCGCTGGATCGAGGGCTGGAGCTGTCGGCCCTGCGCTTGCCCCTGAAGGGGCCAAGGCTGCGCAAGGACTTTCCCGATCATCAGCTGTGGCTGCCAGGGCCGGTCTATGACTCGCTGCCCGACGGTTGGGGCATGCTGCTGATGGATCGCCTGTTCAAGCGTCGTGGTCTCAATTCCGCGCACATCGGCCCCCTGGAGCGTCTGGCCTACATCGGTTCACATGCCATGGGCGCGATGTCGTTCGAGCCCGTGGCGCCGGAGCTGTCTGCATCACCGGCAGAGATTCCCCTTGCTCAACTGGCTGTCGAGGTCCAGGACGTGCTCGCTGGCGAAGGCGGGGAGTTCCTGCAGCAGTTGTTGCTGATGGGCGGCTCGCCACATGGCGCGCGACCAAAGGCATTGCTCTATCGCGACCCTGCTCACGACCGTTTCAGTACGGCGACGGCACCTGGCCTGGAAGCCTGGATGATCAAGTTCCCGGCGGCGCGGGAGCATCCTGAGGTATGCGCCATCGAAGCCGTTTACGCGCAATGCCTGCGCGAATGCGCCATCGACACCCCGGACACCGAACACTTCGAGCTTCCGAATGGACAGGCGGCCTTCGCAACTCGGCGTTTCGACCGGAAACAGGGCATGCGTGTCCCCATGCAGAGCCTCGCCGCCTTTGCCGGCGCGGACTTCCGCGCCCCCGGTGCCCTGGACTACATCAACTTCCTGCGAGCGACCCAGTACTGCTGCAACGACGTGCGGGAGAAAGCGGCAGCCTTCGAGCGGATCGTGTTCAACGTGGTGTTCAACAACCGCGACGACCACCCCAAGAACTTTGCCTACCTCATGTCGCCCAGCGGCCAATGGAAGCTGGCCCCGGCCTACGACGTGACCTTCTGCGAAGGGCCGGGCGGCTACCACCAGATGGACGTGATGGGCGAGGCGCTGCGCATTACCCGCAAACACCTGCTCGCGCTTGCGCAGGAGGAAGCAGAGCTTTCAGCCGAACATGCCACTGACATCATCGAGCGGATCTGCCAGGTCGCCAGCGGCTTCACCGCAAGAGCCAAGCAGCAGCTTCCCGGTGGCATCACCCAGGACACACTGCGTACGATCCAGGCGTGTATCGATGACAATATCGAGCGGCTCGGTTAGCAGGCTGCTGAAAAACGTTGGTGAGGCAGGCGGGACGAGTCTGTTTTTAACGAAGTATTGCCAACGCAGGTGGTTTTTCAACAGCCTGGTAGAGAGCTTACCCTGTGCCGTACTTGTGGAGCATCAGGTCTTGGCACGATAGGCTCGTAGCACGGCTTCACGCGAAGGCGGCT
>ERZ1673962.60-NODE-60-length-92952-cov-169.677998_pt1 | contig 92952 bp, 94 predicted proteins | sample MGYA00580188_ERZ1673962 | MGnify/ENA primary metagenome ERZ1673962 (study PRJEB41334, sample SAMN05608104) | rock metagenome | biome: terrestrial subsurface; feature: shale formation; material: shale | place: USA: Pennsylvania ...
GCGCTAGGTGGTATGCCGGGGAAATACATGGCTACTTCAGACCATCCCTAGCCGTTGGTAGTTCATTTGCGGGGAGCAGTGGTGGCTCTATACAATATCCTGGCTGCGTTTTTGATGTATAAAAACGCCTGAGCATTTTTATGTAAGCATCAGTGATAGTGCCTACTTTTCCGGTTGCAAATAAAGAAAAGCCTACCTTTATGCAGTTCTTGTCGGCCTCCGTCAGTACCTTTGACTGAGTATCAGCTTCCACCCCTTGAAAATAAACTTTGCGGCCGGGTTTTTTTCCATCCCTATACTGTTTGTTCTTACCTGGACCTCCAGAGTTAAAACGATCAGGTAGTAACGCGTTACGTACCTGGCCGTTCATCCAGTATCGGTACAGTAGTCGATATATAGTTTTTTTGTGTATTTCTAACTTTAGCGCTTGGTCAGCTATTAAGCGCCCCATAGCTCCAGGCTGAAATATCTCTCCCGGAATTTCCGTCTCAATCAAATTCTGGATACGCCGCCAGTTTTTATCACGAAAATATTTCTCTTTTTCAGAAAGATCTTCTTCAATCCGCAACATAAAGGGGCTAGGTACGATAGTTGCCGTCTTTATATCACCATTATCCAAAATACTTCTTAGCTCTGACAAACGCATCACCCAAGGTCTTTTGGGTGTCTCTGTCATGTCAAAAAGTACGACCTGATCGCTTATAGCATCCAGCCAAAGCACCCTGGCCAATCGTTGCAACTCTGTGGTTTCGGTAACTGGTTCAATTACGTCGTTGATATTTAGATATGACATCAGCTAGCCCTGCTCTCATATCTATAATCTTCGGCGGGGTACAAGACATTTGCGATTATCAAAACACTCTTCATCGTTAGCCGCTCGGCTACTAGATTAAGAGTTATATACTTATTCCAGACTAGGTGCATAAATATGTTTTTGGCGTCGCTATAAGGGATAAATAGCGAATTAGCAATACTCCTGAGCATACGCTCAAGAGGCCATTGAAACTCTCGCATGCTATTAACCTCATCGAGGAAACTAACGATCAATGTACGTTGCTGTAGCTCCCTTTTTAGCGCAGCCCCTTTTCGAAACCAATCTAAGTTACTGCTCAGGATTGCAGGTATGTTTTTTTCCGTAACGACGGTCCAGTCAATGTCGCGACTTTTCCAAAATTCTCGTTCTATCTTCAACTTTTCTAAAGTGCGCTTAAGTCCTCGGCCCGAGTCAAATGAATCAGAGTATTTGATTGTACGCGCAACTAACCTGCTGCTTCCGTCAGGCTGACGCAGCGTGATTAAGAAATCGGTGGTCATCACCAAAGGAACTTTTGTTCCCGGATAAACCGGGTAAGAGATATTCAACGCGTTAGCAATCGATTGCGCTGACGATTGAGGCAAAAGGGGATATTGCTCTCTGATATCTATTACCCGGTCAGAAAACTCAAGCAGAAGTAGGTAGCCATATTCCAAATCAGAAAGAAGGTGATGAAGACGATTGACCTTGGTTCCATGTATCTTGCGAGACCGCCCGTGAGATGGAACATCCTGCACCCGTAGCCATGGTACGTAGTGCTCTAGACTCCCTTGCCCAAAACCTTTTTCGATATGCCGATCAATGTCGGACTGGGTTCTAAAGCTACGACCTCGCAAACAAGCCTCCCGGTGCCTTCAGCCACACCCATCATCCAAAGTTTGAAAATTCGCTCAAAAGTCCTAGGACACTTCACTGGCTGTGGATAAGTTTTAAAACGCGAAGACAGATTAGCTTCGTTTGGTCAGCGTATACGTGATTCCAGATAGGCGGGCGAGCAGCCTCTGATAAAGTGTTGTAAATCAGAGGCTTACCTTTTGTCATATAATTTTGTCTGCTGTCAAAATATTTTGTCTTTTGACAATATTTTTTGGCAAAAACCAGCCGCTCGGTTGCCGCTGGGGCGGGTTTATTCGACGGTGACGGACTTGGCCAGGTTGCGGGGCTGGTCCACGTCAGTACCGCGCAGCACGGCGACGTAATACGAGAGCAACTGCAGCGGCAGGGTGTAGAGAATCGGCGCCAGTGCATCGTGAATGTGCGGCATGTTCACCACGAAGGTGCCTTCGCCGTTCTCCATCCCGGCCGAGCCGTCAGCGAAGACGATCAGTTCGCCGCCACGCGCGCGGACTTCCTGCAGGTTGGATTTGAGTTTTTCCAGCAGCTCATTGTTCGGTGCCACGGTAACCACCGGCATGTCTGCATCGACCAGCGCCAGCGGGCCATGCTTGAGTTCACCGGCCGGGTAGGCTTCGGCGTGGATGTAAGAGATCTCCTTGAGCTTGAGCGCACCTTCCATCGCCACCGGATATTGCGCCCCGCGACCGAGAAACAGGGTGTGGTGCTTCTCGGCGAAATGCTCGGCAATCTTCTCGACCGTGGTATCCATGGCCAATGCCTCGCCCAGGCGGGTCGGCAGGCGGCGCAGTTCAGCGACCAGCTCGGCTTCCTTGTCCGCCGACAGGGTGCCGCGCACCTGGCCCAGCGCCAGGGTCAGCAGCATCAGCCCGACCAGCTGGGTGGTGAAGGCCTTGGTCGAGGCCACACCGATTTCCGGGCCGGCCTGGGTCAGCAGGGTCAGGTCCGATTCACGAACCAGCGAACTGATGCCGACGTTGCAGATCGCCAGGCTGGCCAGATAGCCCTCGTTTTTCGACAGCGCCTTGGCATTGCGCAGCGCGGCCAGGGTATCGGCGGTCTCGCCGGACTGGGAGATGGTGACGAACAGGGTATCGGGCTGCACCACCACCTTGCGGTAACGGAACTCGCTGGCCACTTCGACCTGACAGGGAATCCCGGCCAGTTCTTCCAGCCAGTAACGCGCGACCATGCCTGCGTGGTAGCTGGTGCCACAAGCGACAATCTGCACGTTGCGCACCTTGGCGAACAACTCGGCTGCCTGCGGGCCGAATGCCTGCACCAGCACCTGCTTGTCACCCAGGCGACCTTCGAGGGTGCGCTGCACGACCTTGGGCTGCTCGTGGATTTCCTTGAGCATGAAATGACGATACTCGCCCTTGTCCGCTGCTTCGGCCCCCTCGTGGTACTGCACCGACTCACGCTGTACCGACTGCCCGGTGGCATCCCAGACCTGCACGCTGTCGCGGCGGATCTCGGCAATATCGCCCTCTTCCAGATACATGAAACGGTCGGTGACCTGGCGCAATGCCAGCTGGTCGGAAGCCAGGAAGTTCTCGCCCATGCCGAGGCCAATCACCAGCGGGCTGCCGCTGCGGGCGGCCAGCAGGCGATCGGGTTGCTTGGCACTGATCACGGCCAGGCCATAAGCCCCGTGCAGTTCCTTCACTGCAGCCTTGAGCGCAACAGCCAGATCGCCGAACTCGTCCAGCTTGTGGCTGAGCAGATGCACGATGACCTCTGTATCGGTATCCGAAACAAAGGAATAACCCAGACCCTTGAGCTGGCTGCGCAACGCTTCGTGGTTCTCGATGATGCCGTTGTGCACCACCGCCAGATCTTCACCCGACACATGCGGATGGGCATTGCGCTCACAAGGCGCGCCGTGAGTCGCCCAGCGGGTGTGGGCGATACCCAGACGTCCGGTCAGCTCCTGGGCCTGCTGGGCACTTTCCAGCTCGGCAACCTTGCCCGAACGGCGCAGCCGTTGCAGCTGGCCGGCGGCATCCAGTACGGCAATGCCGGCGCTGTCGTAACCACGGTATTCAAGGCGTTTTAGACCTTCGAGAAGAATCGCGCTGATATTACGCTCGGCGACGGCGCCAACAATGCCACACATGTTCAGTTCTCCAGATCGTGTTCGATGGCCGCGCAGATCAACCTGACGCCGCGGTCCTGAATGCTGTTACGCGCCTCGCTGCCGAGGCGTTCATCGGTAATCAATGTATGGATACCGCTCCAGGGCAGCTCCAGATTGGGAATGCGCCGACCGATCTTTTCCGATTCAACCATGACGATCACTTCCCGTGCGACTTCGGCCATCACCCGCGAAAGGCCCAGCAGCTCGTTGAACGTGGTGGTGCCGCGCTGCAGGTCGATGCCGTCGGCGCCGATGAACAGCTGATCGAAATCATAGGAGCGCAGAACCTGCTCGGCCACCTGACCCTGAAAGGATTCCGAATGGGGGTCCCAGGTGCCTCCAGTCATCAGCAGCACAGGCTCATGTTCCAGCTCGCGCAGGGCGTTGACCACGCCGAGCGAATTGGTCATCACCACCAGGCCGTGCTTGTAGCCCAGCTGCGGGATCATCGCCGCGGTGGTGGTGCCGCTGTCGATGATGATGCGCGCATGCTCGCGGATGCAGCCAACCGCCGCACGGGCGATGGCCTGCTTGGCGGGAGAAACAGGCTGGATGGTGTCACCGATGAGCTCTTGAGGCAGCGGCACCGCACCGCCATACCGGCGCAACAGCAAGCCGTTCTTTTCCAGTGCCGCGAGGTCCTTGCGGATGGTCACTTCAGAAGTTTCGAAGTGCCGTGACAACGCATCGACACTGACCTCGCCCTGCTCACTGAGCAGCGCAAGGATGGCGTGACGACGTTGTGGGGTGTTGCGCTTGGACATGCGCGAGGTTTCGATTCGAAAGTTAAGGGTGCGAATCAAAACCTAATGGAACGCTCTCGTCAAGCATACAAGGGTGGATCACGCTTTATCGATCCACCGATCCACCGATCCACCGATCCACCGATCCACCGATCCACCGATCCACCGATCCACCGAGCAAAGTTGTGGTGGATATAAAAAACGATATCCACCCTACAGATCCGGCATATGGCGTGGTTCGCGTTTCACTGAACCCCCAAGCAGGGATGTGGTGGACGTGAAAGGCGACGTCCACCCTACGGCTTGTTCTTCACCGGACGCTGCCAGCCTTCGATGTTGCGCTGGCGTCCCCGGCCAAGGGCCAGGGTTTGCCCCGGCACATCCTCGGTGATCACCGAACCGGCACCGGTGGTCGCGCCATCGCCCAACACCAGGGGTGCCACCAGCGAGCTGTTCGAGCCGATGAATACGTCTTCGCCCATGACCGTCCGAAACTTGTTGGCGCCATCGTAGTTGCAGGTGATGGTCCCAGCGCCGATGTTGGTCCGCGCACCGATTTCAGCATCACCCAGGTAGCTCAGATGGCCGGCCTTGGCTCCTTCGGCCAGGGTCGTATTCTTCAGCTCGACGAAGTTACCCACATGGGCCTTGGCGCCCAGCACACTGCCCGGACGCAGACGGGCGAATGGACCGCAATCGGCACCTTCACCCACTTCGGCGCTTTCCAGATGGGAATTGGCCTTGATGATCGAGCCCTTGCGCAGGATGCTGTCCTTGATCACGCAATTTGGCCCGATCTGAACGTCATCCTCGATGACTACCTTGCCCTCGAGAATCACGTTCACATCAATCAGCACGTCGCGGCCCACCGAGACCTCACCACGCAGGTCGAAGCGCTGCGGGTCACGCAAGGTGACACCCTGGGCCATCAGCCGACGAGCGGCCCGCTTCTGGTAATGACGCTCCAGTTCGGCAAGCTGAATGCGATCATTGGCGCCCTGCACTTCCATGGCATCCAGCGATTGTTCGGTGGCGACGCGCAGTCCGTCAGCCACCGCCATCGCTATCACATCCGTCAGGTAGTACTCGCCCTGTGCGTTGCTGTTGGACAGGCGTCCCAGCCATTCGCCGATGCGATGACCCGGTACCGCCAAAATGCCGGTATTGCCTTCGCGGATTGCACGCTGTTCGTCGCTGGCATCCTTGTGCTCGACAATGGCTTGTACTTCGCCGCGCTCGTCACGGACGATGCGACCATATCCGCTGGGATCATCAAGCATCACGGTAAGCAGCGCCAGTTGCTCGGGGCCAACCTTGTGCAACAGTCGCTGCAGGGTCTCGGCTTCGATCAAGGGTACATCCCCGTAGAGAATCAGCACCCGTTCCGCGGAGAAGTTCGGCAGTGCCTGCGCCACCGCATGGCCAGTGCCAAGCTGCTCGGACTGGACCACCCAGGTGAGATCGTCACTGGTCAGTCGCTCACGCACGCGATCAGCGCCGTGGCCGATGACCACCTGGATGCTCTGGGGCTGCAATGCGCGCGCCGTATCGATGACGTGCCCGAGCATGGACTTGCCGGCAACCGGATGCAGAACTTTGGGCAGGGCCGACCGCATGCGGGTGCCCTGTCCGGCAGCGAGAATGACGATATCAAGTGACATGGATGCTGATCCTGAACGGTGTGCGGCGTTGATACGAATGCCCCGGCGCCGACAAATGACAGATAAGAAAAAGGGTAGCCAAGGCTACCCTTTTACTCGTGCGCGATGAAGTTGCGAGTCGATCAATGACGACCGTACTTCTTGCGCAGCTGCTCGATGGTACGCAGCTGGGCTGCGGCCTCGGCCAGACGAGCGGCGGCGGATCCGTAGTCGAAATCCACACCCTTCTCGTGCAGCGCCTTTTCCGCAGCCTTGACGGCAGCCTGAGCGGCAGCCTCGTCGATGTCCTTGGCGCGAGTAGCGGTATCGGCCAGAACCTTCACCATGTTCGGCTGCACTTCGATGAAGCCGCCGGAAATGTAGAAGATTTCTTCCTCACCACCCTGCTTGATCACCCGCACCGGACCGGGCTTGAGATCGCTCAGCAGCGGCGCGTGGCCCGGCAGGATACCGATGTCACCCAGGTTGCCGTGGGCGACGACCATTTCCACCAGCCCCGAGAACAGCTCTTCTTCCGCACTGACGATGTCGCAATGGACTGTCATAGCCATACTTATGCCTCGGTAATCTTCCCCTGAACCGGACAGTGCCGGTCAGGGACAGGATCGGCGCCCGCAAGCGGGCGCGCCAGTTACAGTTTCTTCGCTTTCTCGATGGCTTCGTCGATGGTGCCGACCATGTAGAACGCCTGCTCCGGCAGGTTATCGTAGTCACCATTGAGAATGCCCTGGAAGCCACGAATGGTTTCCTTCAGCGACACGTACTTGCCCGGAGCGCCGGTGAAGACCTCGGCCACATGGAACGGCTGAGACAGGAAGCGCTGGATCTTACGAGCACGAGCAACCAGCTGCTTGTCGGTCTCGGACAGCTCGTCCATACCCAGGATGGCGATGATGTCCTTCAGTTCCTTGTAGCGCTGCAGAACGTACTGAACGCCGCGCGTGCAGTCGTAATGCTCCTGGCCAACCACCAGCGGATCCAGCGAACGGCTGGTGGAATCCAGCGGGTCAACGGCCGGGTAGATACCCAGGGAAGCAATGTCACGCGACAGAACGACGGTGGCGTCCAAGTGGGCGAAGGTGGTCGCCGGGCTCGGGTCAGTCAGGTCATCCGCGGGAACGTATACGGCCTGGATCGAGGTGATCGAACCGGTCTTGGTGGAGGTGATGCGCTCCTGCAGAACGCCCATCTCCTCGGCCAGGGTCGGCTGATAGCCTACCGCAGACGGCATACGACCCAGCAGCGCGGATACTTCGGTACCGGCCAGGGTGTAGCGATAGATGTTGTCGATGAACAGCAGAACGTCCTTGCCTTCTTCGCGGAACTTCTCAGCCATGGTCAGGCCGGTCAGTGCCACACGCAGACGGTTGCCTGGCGGCTCGTTCATCTGGCCGTAAACCATCGCGACCTTGTCCAGAACGTTGGAGTCCTTCATCTCGTGGTAGAAGTCGTTCCCTTCACGGGTACGCTCACCCACACCGGCGAACACGGACAGACCGCTGTGCGCCTTGGCGATGTTGTTGATCAGCTCCATCATGTTTACGGTCTTGCCGACACCGGCGCCACCGAACAGACCAACCTTGCCGCCCTTGGCAAACGGGCAAACCAGGTCGATAACCTTGATGCCGGTTTCCAGCAGGTCGTTGCCGCCAGCCTGCTCGGCATAGCTAGGCGCCGCGCGGTGGATGCCCCACTGCTCGTCACAGGCAACCGGACCGGCTTCGTCGATCGGCTCGCCGAGGACGTTCATGATACGGCCCAGGGTGCCGGCACCAACCGGTACCTGAATGGCCTTGCCGCTGTTTTTGACGTCCAGGCCACGCTTGAGGCCTTCGGTCGAACCCATGGCGATGGTACGAACAACGCCGTCGCCCAGCTGCTGCTGGACTTCCAGGGTGGTCTCGGCGCCTTGTACTTTCAGCGCGTCATAGACATTCGGCACCTGATCGCGTGGAAATTCCACGTCGATGACGGCGCCGATGATTTGAACGATACGTCCGCTACTCATGTTTGGTTCCTCTGAATATTTGAACCGTTCTTAAACCGCGGCAGCGCCGCCGACGATTTCCGAAATTTCCTGAGTGATCGCAGCCTGACGGGCCTTGTTGTAGACCAGTTGCAGGTCACCAATCAGCTCACCGGCGTTGTCGGTTGCACTCTTCATGGCAATCATCCGTGCGGCCTGTTCGGCTGCACCGTTCTCAACCACCGCCTGATAGGTCTGGGACTCGATGAAACGAACCAGCAGCGCATCCAGCAGTTGCTGGGCGTCCGGCTCGTAGAGGTAGTCCCACTGACCTTTCTTGACCGGTTCGGCGCCCGCCGCTGCCGCCAGTGGCAGCAATTGGTCGACCGTCGGCTTCTGGGTCATGGTGTTGATGAACTTGTTGGATACCAGGTACAAGCGATCCACTCGGCCTTCCTGGAAGGCATCGAGCATGACCTTGACGCTGCCGATCAGATCATTGATCGACGGCGCTTCACCGATGTTGCCGATGGCTGCAACCACGTTGCCGCCAAAACTGCGGAAGAAGCTCGCACCCTTGTTGCCGATCACGCAGAGGTCAGCCTCGACCTTCTGATCGTGCCATTCCTTCATGTGCTTGATCAGCGCCTTGAACAGGTTGGTGTTCAGGCCACCGCACAGACCGCGATCGGTCGACACAACGATATAACCGACACGCTTGACCGGACGCTCCACCATGAACGGATGACGGTATTCCGGGTTGGCACTGGCCAGATGGCCAATCACCTGCCGGATCCGCTCCGCGTAAGGACGGCTGGCAGCCATGCGCTGTTGTGCCTTGCGCATCTTGCTGACCGCCACCTTCTCCATGGCGCTGGTGATCTTCTGCGTGCTTTTGATGCTCGCAATCTTGCTGCGAATCTCTTTTGCGCCTGCCATTTGACACCTATCGGGTTAGCAGGCGGGAGCCTCGCGGCTCCCGCTGCGGCTTACCAGCTTTGAGTGGCCTTGAACTTCTCGATACCGGCCTTCAGGCCTGCGTCGATTTCGTCATTGAAGTCGCCCTTCACGTTGATCTTCGCCATCAGGTCGGCGAACTCGCGGTTGAAGAAGGCGATCAGGGCCTGCTCGAAGGCGCCAACCTTGGCCACTTCCACGTCGGTCAGGAAGCCACGCTCGGCGGCATACAGGGACACGGACATGTCGGCGATGGACATCGGCGCATACTGCTTCTGCTTCATCAGCTCGGTAACGCGCTGACCATGCTCGAGCTGCTTGCGGGTTGCTTCGTCCAGGTCGGAAGCGAACTGCGCGAACGCAGCCAGTTCACGGTACTGGGCCAGCGCGGTACGGATACCACCGGACAGCTTCTTGATGATCTTGGTCTGAGCAGCACCACCCACACGGGATACCGAGATACCGGCGTTGACGGCCGGACGGATACCGGCGTTGAACATGGCCGATTCCAGGAAGATCTGACCGTCAGTGATGGAAATCACGTTGGTCGGAACGAACGCGGAAACGTCGCCAGCCTGGGTTTCGATGATCGGCAGAGCGGTCAGCGAGCCAGTCTGGCCCGTCACGGCACCGTTGGTGAACTTCTCGACGTACTCTTCGGACACGCGGGAAGCGCGCTCCAACAGACGGCTGTGGAGATAGAACACGTCGCCTGGGTAGGCTTCACGTCCCGGCGGACGACGCAGCAGCAGGGAAATCTGGCGGTAGGCCACAGCCTGCTTGGACAGATCGTCATAGACGATCAGCGCGTCTTCACCGCGGTCGCGGAAGTACTCGCCCATGGTGCAACCGGCGTAGGGAGCCAGGAACTGCAGGGCTGCAGACTCGGAAGCCGAAGCGGCGACGATGATGGTGTTACCCAGTGCGCCGTGCTCTTCCAGCTTGCGTACCACGTTGGCAATGGTCGACTGCTTCTGACCGATGGCGACGTAGACGCATTTGATGCCGCTGTTGCGCTGGTTGATGATGGCATCGATCGCCATGGCGGTCTTGCCGATCTGGCGGTCACCAATGATCAGCTCGCGCTGGCCACGGCCAACCGGGATCATGGCGTCGACCGACTTGTAGCCAGTCTGTACCGGCTGATCAACCGACTTACGCCAGATCACGCCCGGTGCCACTTTCTCGACAGCGTCGGTCAGCTTGGCGTTGATCGGACCTTTGCCGTCGATCGGGTTGCCCAGGGCATCGACCACGCGACCCAGCAGTTCCGGACCTACCGGAACTTCCAGGATGCGACCGGTGCACTTGGCGCTCATGCCTTCGGTCAGGCCCAGGTAGTTACCCAGAACCACGGCACCTACGGAGTCCTGCTCCAGGTTCAGTGCCATACCAAAGATGCCGCCAGGGAACTCGATCATTTCGCCGTACATGACGTCGGCCAGACCGTAGATACGTACGATACCGTCAGAAACGCTGACGACGGTGCCCTCATTACGGGCTTGAGCAGCGACATTCGATTTCTCGATGCGCTGCTTGATGATTTCACTAATCTCGGAAGGATTCAGTTGCTGCATGCCATGACCCTCAAATCAGGATTTCAACGATTCGGCCAACTGGCTCAGTTTGCCGCGGACCGAACCGTCGACAACCACATCACCGGCGCGAATCAACACGCCGCCGATCAGCGCAGGATTCACGGCCTGCTGGAGGTTGACGGTGCGATCTAGCCGCTTCGACAGGGCGGCAGCCAAAGTTTGCAGTTGCGCGTTGCTGAGCTCGAAGGCAGTTTCGATTTCCGCCTCAAGCGTTTTTTCGGCTTGCGCCTTGATGTCCTCGTACAGCTCACTCACCGTCGGCAGAACCGACAGGCGATCATTCTCGCCAAGGCTGCGAACGAAATTGCGGAAGGCTTCGTCCGTATCATCACCAAGCAGGCGAACCAGCTCCTTGACCTTGCTTTCGCTGGTCAGGCGCGGATCGCTCAACAGGGCCGAGACTTCCGGGACTTCAACGGCGATGGAGGCCAGGCTCAGCATCTTCGACCAGGACTCGGATTGTCCGGCCGCACTGGCAAACTCGAAAGCGGCTTTCGCGTAAGGCCGAGCAAGCGTCTGGGTATTGATCATCGCTTGCCTCGCTTAGAGTTGGGAGGCCAGTTTTTCGACCAGTTCGTTGTGTACCTTGGCGTCCACCTGGGACTCCAGGATCTTCTCTGCACCGGCGACGGCCAGAGCCGCTACCTGACTGCGCAGTTGATCCCTGGCACGATTCACTTCCTGTTCGATCTCGGCGCGGGCACCGGCGACAAGTCGCTCGCCTTCGTTACGTGCCTGCTGCTTGGCTTCCTCGACAATCGCGTTGGCTTGCTTGTTGGCCTGCTCGATGATCTGGGCAGCCTGTTCCTTGGTCTCACGCAGGGTGTTGGTCACCTTGTCCTGAGCCAGTTTCAGGTCTTGCTGCGCACGGCCTGCCGCATCCAGCCCTTCGGCAATCTTCTTCTGGCGAGCGCTCATGGCAGCCGTAATCGGCGGCCAGACGAGCTTCATGCAGAACCAGACGAAGATAGCGAAGGCGAGCGTTTGACCGAACAGCGTCAAGTTAATGTTCACAGCGATTTACCTCGTGCTATCTCGTTCAACGCGGGAGTCATTCCACGGCGACGGGGTCCGCCCGGCGAACCCCATCTCAAACCGGAAAGTGATTAACCGGCGACAACGAAGATGAGGTACATCGCGATACCAACGCCGATCATCGGTACGGCGTCGAGCAGGCCGGCCATCAGGAAGGTCTTGGTTTGCAGCTGCGGAGCCAGCTCAGGCTGACGAGCAGTGGATTCGAGCAGCTTGCCGCCCAGCAGGGCGAAGCCGATACCGGTGCCCAGGGCACCCAGACCAATCATGATGGAGGCAGCGATGTAGACGAGTTCCATGTAAAGCTCCTGAAGCTAGAGGGTTAAGGTTTTTCGTGGGTAAAGCAAAATCGTTTCGAGCGGTTCAGCCGTTAGTGCGCGTGCTCGGATCCATGGTCTTCATGTGCAGAGCTCAGATACACCACGGTCAGAACCATGAAGATGAACGCCTGCAGCGGGATTACCAGGATATGGAAGATCGCCCAGGGTACATTCAGGGTCCACTGCACATAGAACGGCAGCAGCGCGATGAGGATGAACACCACCTCACCGGCATACATGTTGCCGAACAGACGCAGAGCCAGGCTCAGCGGCTTGGTCAGCAGACCGAGAATTTCGAGGAACAGGTTGAATGGAACCAGCGACCAGTGATTGAACGGAGTGAACGCCAGTTCCTTGGTGAAACCGCCGACGCCCTTGACCTTGAAACTGTAGAAGAGGATCAGAATGAATACGCCGAGCGACAGACCGAAGGTACCGTTCGGATCGGCGGTCGGTACGATCTTGAATGCCGGCAGTCCCAGCAGCGCAGCGATGCCGGGGATGTAATCGACCGGAATCCACTTCAGGCTGTTCATCAGGAACACCCAGACGAAGATGGTCAATGCCAGGGGTGCGACCAGCGTATTGCGACCGTGGAAGGTGTCCTTGACCACGCCCTCGATGAACTCGACGCACATTTCGACGAAATTCTGCAGCTTGCCCGGCACACCGTCAGTAGCCACCTTGGCGGCGCTGCGGAACAGCAGGATGAACAGGGCGCCCATCAGCAGCGACCAGCCCAAGGTATCCAGATGGAACGCCATGAAGCCCATGTCGCGGGCCTCAAGACCCGTCTGGGCAATGGTCCAGGTCGCCTGATCAACGACCGAACCGTCAGCGCGAACGTAACCTGCCGGCAGTTTTCCGTAGGTCAGATTCTGCAGGTGATGCTGGATATATTCCGCCGGGGTACTCGCCATAAAAGCCTCAGTGCTCAATGCTTCGGATTAGTTTTCATCAGCAGGAGGGCGCTGGCTCCAGCACCCAGAACCAGCATGTAACCAGCAAACAATGCGGCTGGTTCCAGCGGTTTCACTCCCACAAACACCAGCGCAAACAGCGCTGCTGCAAGAATCTGTTTTCCCATCTCGCCAGCCCAGAAGGACTGCACGATTGCCCTGGCCGAACGCGCGCCGTAGTAACGAAACGCCTTGAACGCGAAGTAGACATTGGCCAGTAGCGCTATCAGGCCGCCGAGCAAACCGGAATAGCCGGCGACCATACCAAAAAGCAGGCCGCAGAACATAGCGGTAAGCAACCCGGTAAGTGCCTGTAAAGCCAGCACACGGACGACCGGCAGGCGATGAAACGGTGTTCTGTTGCGTATATTCACCCGTACATCCGTCGCCAGATAGCGTTGTCGCCAACCATGACCGCAGTCAAAAAAGCGCGGCGAGTATAGGAGCAGGCCACGTCGCGTTCAACCTTCAGGTAGCCTTTTTCGGCGTCCACTACATCTATTTTGTTTCAGCGAATGTGCGCCAGCACACCTTGCAGCTCATCCAGCGAATTGTAGCGAATAACCAGCTGTCCCTTGCCCTTTTCGCCGTGCCTGATTTGCACCGGGGAGCCCAGCCGCTCGGCCAGTCGCTGTTCCAGACGCTGTATGTCCGGATCGCTTTTCGGCTCGCTTTTCGGCGCTTGCTGGGTATTCAACCACTGCCGCACAAGGGCCTCGGTCTGGCGCACGGTCATTCCTCGTGCGACAACATGCCGCGCACCTTCTATCTGCCGTTCAGCCGGCAGGCCGAGCAGTGCACGGGCATGTCCCATTTCCAGGTCACCGTGGGAAAGCAGCGTCTTGATTTCCTCCGGCAGGGCAATCAGTCGCAGCAGATTACTGATGGTCACCCGCGACTTGCCCACCGCGTCGGCGACCTGCTGCTGGGTCAGCTGAAATTCCTGCTGCAAGCGCTGCAGTGCCACCGCCTCTTCGATGGGGTTGAGGTCTTCACGCTGGATATTCTCGATCAGCGCCATGGCAATGGCCGCCTCGTCGGAGACATCCCGTACCAGCGCCGGAATGGTCTCAAGCCCGGCTTGCTGACTGGCGCGCCAGCGGCGTTCGCCGGCAATGATTTCGTAACGACCCGCACCAATGGCACGTACCACGATGGGCTGCATGACGCCCTGAGCCTTGATCGACTGCGCCAGTTCCTCAAGGGTGACCGGATCGATATCCCGCCGTGGCTGGTACTTGCCGCGCTGGACCAGATCGAGCGGCAGCTGCTGCAGCTCATGGGTATCAAGCTGAGCGCTCTGCTCCTGCATGGCGCTGACATTGGCGCCGCCGAGCAGGGCATCAAGGCCGCGTCCCAGGCCTCTTTTCTTGGTCGCCATCGAAAAATTCCTTATGCAGTTGCGCTGCGGGCGGCACGCCGCTGGCGGCGGGATAACTCACCAGCCAACGCCAGGTAGGCCAGTGCACCCTTGGATTGCTTGTCGTAGACCAGCGCCGGCATGCCGTGGCTGGGCGCCTCGGCGAGCCTTACGTTGCGTGGAATGACGGTGTCGTAGAGTTTGTCGCCGAAGTGAGCCTTGAGCTGCTCGGTAACATCGTTGGTCAGGCTGCTGCGTGGATCGTACATGGTGCGCAGCAGGCCTTCGATTCTGAGCGTGGGATTCAGCGCCTGGCCGATACGCTGGATCGAGTTGACCAGATCGCTCAGACCTTCGAGCGCGTAGTACTCGCACTGCATGGGGATGATCACCCCGTCGGCGGCAGTCAGCGCATTGATGGTCAGCATCGAGAGCGACGGCGGGCAGTCGATGAGAATGTAATCGTAATTTTCGCGCACCGGCGCCAGCGCCTCGCGCAGGCGATGTTCCTTGGCCGGCAGGTTGAGCAAAGCAACCTCGGCGGCAGTCAGGTCACGATTGGCTGGCAGCAGCTGATAGCCGCCATGTTCGGAGAACTGCATGGCGTCGACCAGGTTGCAGTCGCCAATCAGAACATCGTAGATCGAATATTCCAGATTCAACTTATCCACACCGCTGCCGGTAGTCGCGTTGCCCTGTGGATCGAGGTCGATCAGCAACACGCGACGACGTGTCGCCACCAACGAGGCGGCGAGATTGATGCAGGTGGTGGTCTTGGCGACACCGCCCTTCTGATTGGCGATGGCGAATACTTTGGCCATGATCAGTATCTGTCCGGGGTCATGAAGTGCGGCGCAGTATCAGCAGATGGCGCTGGCCTTGGCAACCGGGAACCTTGAGCACCAGACAGCGCTCCAGTTGGAAATCCGCAGGCAAGGCCTGTAGTTCGTCATCAGGGTGTACGCCCTTCATGGCCAGCCAGCGAGTCGTGTCATCACTCAGGTGACGCGTCCAGTTGGCAAAATCTTCCAGGGCGCTGAAAGCGCGTGAGGTGATGTCGGTAAAGGGCTGTTGGGGTTTGAATGCCTCAACCCGACTGTGGATAACTTCGACGTTGGCCAGTTTCAGTTCCAGCTTGACCTGGGTGAGGAAGCGGGTTTTTTTGCCGTTGGAATCGAGCAGCGTGAAGTTGCGCTCGGGAAACAGGATTGCCAGCGGGATACCCGGCATGCCGCCGCCGCTGCCCACATCAAGCCAGCGATCACCACCGGTTTCTACCTGCGGCACCACACTGAGGCTGTCGAGCAGATGGCGAGAAACCATCTCCGCCGGATCACGCACGGCAGTCAGGTTGTAGGCCTTGTTCCACTTGTTCAGCAGGGCCAGATAGCCAAGCAGCAGCCGTTGCTGCTCCTCGCTCAACTCAATACCCAACTGGAGCGCACCTTCGCGTAATTCTGCTGCATGACTTGCCGTCTCGAGACTCATCAGGCGCTCTGCTCCAGTTTCTGGCCGGCACTGCGTTTTTTCAGGTGAATCATCAGCAATGACACGGCTGCAGGGGTGACACCCGGAATTCTCGAGGCCTGCCCCAGCGTTTCAGGGCGTGCCAGTGACAGTTTATGCTGAATCTCCTTGGACAGCCCGGAGATTGCCTTGTAATCCAGTCCAGCTGGCAGCACTACATTCTCGCTGGCGCGCAGACGGGTAATTTCATCCTGCTGACGCTCGATATAGCCGGCGTATTTGGTCTTGATTTCGACCTGCTCGGCCACCTGCGGATCATTCACCACCACGCCAGTCAATTCGACCAGACTCTGATAATCGATTTCAGGACGCGCCAGCAGATTCAACAGGTTGTACTCATGGGTCAAGGGGGTGCCAAAGCGAGCTGAAATCGCATCACCCTGTTCGGTGTTCGGACGCACCCAGGTCTCCTTCAGACGCTGCTCCTCGCGCGCAATGCTTTCGCGCTTACGCTCGAAGGCGGCCCAGCGGATGTCATCGACCAGCCCCAGCTCGCGACCTTTCTCGGTCAGACGCAGATCGGCATTGTCCTCGCGCAGGATCAGCCGGTATTCGGCACGCGAGGTGAACATCCGATAGGGCTCCTGAGTGCCCAGCGTAATCAGATCGTCGATCAACACGCCCAGATAGGCTTCATCCCGGCGTGGGTACCAGCTCTCGCGACCCTGCGCACGCAGTGCGGCATTGGTACCGGCGAGCAAGCCCTGCACGCCCGCTTCCTCGTAACCAGTGGTGCCGTTGATCTGGCCGGCGAAGAACAGGCCGCTGATCACTTTGGTTTCCAGGCTGTGCTTAAGGTCGCGGGGGTCGAAGTAGTCGTACTCGATGGCATAGCCGGGGCGAACGATATGCGCCTGCTCCATGCCACGGATGCTCTGCACGATCTGCAATTGCACATCAAACGGCAGCGAAGTGGAAATGCCGTTGGGGTACAGCTCGTGGGTGGTCAGGCCTTCGGGTTCGATGAAGACCTGGTGGCTGTCCTTGTCGGCAAAGCGATGAATCTTGTCCTCGATGGACGGGCAATAGCGCGGGCCGACACCTTCGATGACACCGGAATACATGGGCGAGCGATCAAGATTGGCCGCGATGATTTCGTGGGTACGGGCATTGGTATGGGTGATCCAGCAGCTGACCTGCCGCGGATGCTGCTCGCGGTTGCCCAGAAAGGACATCACCGGCAGCGGTGTGTCTCCCGGCTGTTCGGTCATCACCGAGAAATCGACGCTTCTGCCATCGATACGGGGGGGCGTACCGGTTTTCAGACGGCCTACACGCAAGGGTTGTTCACGCAGGCGTTGCGCCAGGGCAATGGAAGGCGGATCCCCGGCACGGCCCCCGGAATAACTCTGCATGCCTATGTGGATAAGTCCGCCGAGGAAAGTCCCGGTGGTCAGTACCACAGATTCGGAGAAGAAGCGCAGTCCCATCTGCGTCACTACGCCCTTGACTTGATCGGCTTCAACAATCAGGTCATCGACAGCCTGCTGGAATATCCACAGGTTCGCCTGGGCCTCCAGCGTTTCTCGTACGGCAGCCTTGTACAGAATCCGATCGGCCTGCGCTCGGGTTGCGCGAACTGCGGGGCCCTTGCGGCTGTTGAGCACACGAAACTGGATGCCGCTCTTGTCGGTGGCAGACGCCATGACACCACCCAAGGCATCGATTTCCTTGACCAAATGGCTCTTGCCGATACCGCCGATGGCCGGATTGCAACTCATCTGCCCAAGGGTTTCCACATTGTGCGTCAGCAAGAGGGTTTTCACGCCCATTCGCGCTGCTGCCAATGCAGCTTCGGTACCGGCATGGCCACCGCCGATCACGATGACGTCAAAACGGGAAGGGAAATCCACCACGCACCTCGTGCCTGTTCAGATGAGTTCTGGGAAGCGCGCAAGTATAGGGTTTCACGGACGTTGAAAGAAGGCTTCTGGATAAAAAATAACCAATCAGCTGAGTGAGCGCCAAGGGCGATAAAAATAAATAGATAGATAGAAATTCTTTAAAGCTTATTTTTATGTTTATAAATGGTGAGCCTGTTTTCTGTGGATAACCCTGTAAGCCCCCTATTTTATTGGTGTACAGAGGATAACAACTCGGTGCTAAAGCTGAGCGGCGGCCGTGCGTAGGCCGTGTGCATCCTGTGTATGGAATTGCAACTTGTCCACAGGCACGGTTATGCCCTGCTTTATACCTGAGTTATGGACCGAGCTTAGACTGGCTTGTCCACAGGGCTCAGCGGTGGCGTTTGAGCCGTAATAGTTCTACTGCACATTTATTTTTTGTATTTGTGGTCAGACACAGCCGGTCCCGCCATGCTCATTGAGCACAGCGATCCGAGTGAATCGGTTGCCGAACGAGTGGTTATTTGCCGATACAGAAACTGGAAAAGATCCGTCCCAGCAGATCATCAGAGCTGAAGGAGCCGGTGATTTCGCCAAGCGCTTGCTGGGCTTGGCGCAAGTCTTCGGCCAGCAGTTCTCCAGCACCGGCTAGGGTCAGTTGCGCGTGACCGTGGTCGAGGTGTTGCTGGGCCTGGCGCAGTGCATCGAGGTGGCGACGGCGGGCGCTGAAACCGCTTTCTGCAGTCTGGTCGTAACCCATGCAGGTCTTCAGGTGTTCACGAAGTACATCCAGTCCCTGGCCCGAACGAGCCGAGAGGTTGAGCGTGGTTTCACCGTCGGAGCCGGTTGATAGTCCGATAGGCTCGCCGGTGAGATCGGCCTTGTTGCGGATCAGTGTGGTGCGCAGCGGATCGGGCCGAGTCACGAGAACGTTCGGCCAGGGTGATTCACTGGCGCCTGTGGGTGAAGTGCTGGCATCCACCATCAATAGGATTCTGTCAGCATCCTCGATGGCCTTGATGGCGCGTTCAACGCCAATGCGCTCTACCTGATCATCGGTGTCACGCAGCCCTGCGGTATCGATGATGTGCACGGGCATGCCGTCGATGTGGATGTGTTCACGCAGGATATCCCGGGTGGTCCCTGCGATATCGGTGACAATAGCCGCTTCGCGACCGGCCAGGGCATTGAGCAGGCTCGACTTGCCGGCATTGGGCAGGCCGGCAATCACCACGGTCATGCCTTCGCGAAGCAGGGAGCCCTGCCCGGCTTCACGCAGCACGGTGGATAACTCGGCTCGAACACCGTCGAGCAATCCCAGCACATGGCCGTCTGCCAGGAAATCAATTTCCTCTTCGGGAAAGTCGATGGCGGCTTCGACGTAGATGCGAAGCTGAATCAGCCTTTCAGTCAGTTGATGGACCCGCCGGGAAAATTCACCTTGTAATGAACGCACCGCATTACGCGCTGCCTGGGCTGAACTGGCTTCAATAAGGTCGGCAATGGCCTCGGCCTGGGCCAGATCCAGTTTGTCATTGAGAAAGGCCCGTTCACTGAACTCTCCTGGCCTTGCCAGACGCGCGCCCAGTTCGACGCAGCGGCGCAGCAACATGTCCATGACCACAGGTCCACCGTGCCCCTGTAGCTCCAGCACATCTTCGCCGGTGAATGAATGCGGGCCGGGAAAGAACAGCATCAGTCCCTCATCAATGACCTCGCCGTCATCGGCATGGAACGGACCGTAATGGGCATGACGGGCTATCGGCTCTCGCCCGCTGAGGGTGATGGCCAGTGCTTTGGCACGTGCTCCGGAAACACGCACGACCCCGATGCCGCCCCGGCCCGGTGCGGTGGCGACTGCGGCAATGGTTTCGCGATCTTGGCTCATGCGTTCCTCCCCGGGAACCGAAAAAGCAAAACGCCCCAATCAAGGGGCGTTCTGTTTACTTGGCAAGTCAGGCTGAGGCAGCCGCCTGTTTCTCAATCTTGCGCGTAATGTACCACTGCTGTCCGATGGACAGGACGTTGTTGACCACCCAGTACAGGACCAGACCGGCCGGGAACCAGAGGAAGAAGAAGGTGAAGATGATTGGCAGCAATTTCATCACCTTGGCCTGCATTGGGTCCGGCGGCGTGGGGTTCAGCTGCTGCTGGATGAACATGGTGACGCCCATGATTATCGGCAGGATGAAGAACGGATCCTTGATCGACAGATCGGTGATCCAGAACATCCAGGGCGCCTGGCGCATTTCAACGCTTTCCAGCAGTACCCAGTAGAGTGCCAGGAACACCGGCATCTGTACGAGGATCGGCAGGCAGCCACCGAGCGGATTGATCTTCTCCTTCTTGTACAGCTCCATCACCGCCTGGGACATCTTCTGGCGATCATCGCCGTGCTGTTCCTTGAGCGCCTGCATCTTTGGCGCCACTGCACGCATGCGGGCCATGGACCTGTAGCTGGCGGCGGAAAGCGGGAAGAAGATCAGCTTGATGATGATGGTCAGCACGATGATCGACCAACCCCAGTTGCCGAGCAGCGTATGGATGGCGCTCAGCAGCCAGAAGATTGGCTGGGCGAGGAACCAGAGGAAGCCGTAATCGACAGTCAGGCGCAGGCCGGGAGACAGTTCTTCAAGCTTGTCCTGATCCTTGGGACCGGCATACAGGGTTGCCGCGATCTCACCCTGGCTACCGGGAGCGACTGCAACTGCAGAGCCGGTGAAGCCGATGATGTAATTACCCTGGCTGTCCTTGCGGGTCTGGACCTGATTGGTCTGATCGGGGGATGGAATCCACGCGGTGACGAAATAGTGCTGCAGCCAGGCGATCCAGCCACCCTCGACGGTTGCCCGGAAGTTTTTGTCATCCATGTCGCCCATGGACACCTTGGTGTAGGGCTCATCCTTGGTCCAGAGCGCGGCGCCCAGATAGGTGGCCGTTCCGGTGGCGGTGCTGGAGGATGGATCACCTGTGCTGTCACGCTTGAGCTGGCCGAACATGATGCCGGACCAGGGTTTTTCGCTGCGATTGTTGATCAGATAGCGAACTTCAAGGTTGTACGTGCCGCGATCAAAGCTGAAACGCTTGATGTAGTCGACGCCGTCTTCACTGTAGGTCAGATCGACAACCAGCCGGTCCTGCCCTTCGGCCAGCTGATATTGCTGTTGCTCGCTGCTGTACAGCGGACGGCCACTGGCCTTGTCCGGACCATCGCCGATCAGGCCACTTTGTGCTTCATAGATGCGCTCGGCACTGCGTTCGAACAACTGGAAAGGTACGTCCGGACGATCCTGGCGGCGCGGGAACTGCGGCAGACGTAGGTCGATGATGTCGCCACCGCGCGGGTCGATTGCCAGTTCGAATACATCGGTACGTACACGGATCAGCTGAGAACTTGCCTGAGTTTCGGGAAGCGCACTGGCCTGCTGTTCGCTGGCGACCACCGGGATATCACTTTGTGTGCCTTCAGTACTGGCAGCTGCCGGCATGTCGGGTATCTGTGCCGTGGCGTTTTGCGTCTGACGTGTCTCTTCAGGCAGGGCTGCCTGACCGTAGTCCTGGTTCCACTGCAGAACCAGCAGGTAGGCAACGATGGCCAGTGATACAAGCAGGATCGAGCGTTTGATATCCATGATTACTCGGTCATCGAAGATGAATTGGAGGTGTTGTTTGAAGGCACGGGATCATAGCCGCCCGGGTTCCATGGATGGCAACGGCCAAGCCTGCGCAGGCTCAGCCAGCCACCGTGCAGCAGGCCATGATTTTCGATGGCCTCCTGTGCGTAGCAGGAGCAGCTTGGATAGAAGCGACAATGGCTGGCCATCATGGGACTGATGGCGTACCGGTAGATGCGAATAGGGATCAGGGCCAGTTTACGCATGAACGGTTTTATCCTGTTCTGGATGAACGGCCGTTTGGGAAGGCGTACGCGACAACCTTCTCCAAAGCTTGTTGAACTGCCGTGCCAGTTCAGGATTGTCCTGATCGGCCAATCCCTTGCGCGCAATCACCACGATGTCCCACCCCGCCAACTCCAGTTGGTGAAGGCGAAAGGTTTCGCGCAGTTGCCGTTTGATGCGATTGCGTTCGACCGAGAGCTTTACGCTCTTCTTGCCAATCACCAGCCCGATACGGGGATGAGGCAGGTCGTTTTCGCGCACCAGGAGCAGGACATTCCTGCCCGGTAACTTGCCGGAAGGGGAGTCGAAGACTGCCTTGAACTGGCTCGGGGTCAGCAATCGCTTTTCCCGACCGAAGTCCCGACTCACTACCGATTCCGAGGTGTTCAGACTGCCAGACGCTTACGACCCTTGGCACGACGGCGCGACAGGACGGCACGGCCGTTTTTGGTGGCCATACGGGCACGGAAACCGTGGGTGCGAGCGCGCTTGATGGTGCTGGGCTGGAAAGTGCGTTTCATGATGCTTTACCTGGTGATCCATTGCGGGCCGGAATGGCCCCCTTTCGAGAGACCGGCGATTGTAGAGAAGCCGGGCAGTCAGGTCAATTTCCAACCAAGCGATCAGCAGGGAAACTTTAATAAAGAAGAAAAAGAATAGTCTTTCTTTTTAAAGCGTTTATAGATGGTGAGCCGACATTCTGTGGATAACCCTCTGAGACTCAGTTTTGGCAAGGGCTTGAGCCAAACTGAACCCTATGGGTTTCCGGTGGGCCTGGGGTGAGTACCCATTGCATATCCTGTGTGCTAATAGGTGACTTATCCACAGTGAATGTTGTGGCCATGATATCCACTGGCCCATACCCAGGGTTCTGGATGCCTTATCAACAGGGCTTATGGGATCGCCTGGTTGTCCTGAGCGTTGCTGGAGTTGTTGTTTTTCTGCTGCAAGGCATGGCGCTTTTGTGGATAACCGAATGCCTGAGGGCTACAATGACGACCGTTTTGCAGCTTGATAGCGTCTAGGAGATTCCGTGTCGGTGGAACTTTGGCAGCAGTGCGTTGACCTCTTGAGGGATGAACTGCCAGCCCAGCAATTCAACACATGGATTCGTCCGCTTCAGGTTGAGGCCGAAGGGGATTCGCTTCGCGTCTATGCACCCAACCGGTTTGTACTGGACTGGGTCAACGAGAAGTACCTGTCCCGGCTGTTGGAACTATTGTCCGAGCGCACGAGTGGTCCGCCTCCAAACCTGTCTCTGCTGATCGGCAGCAAGCGCAGCGCTTCGGTTACCGGCTTGCCGTCTGCTTCCATGGCGCGTGCTCAACAGCCATCAGTCGCTGTAACCCCTGCTTTTCATGAGTCACCGCGTCGTGAAAATGCCCAGAACAGTTTTTCCGAACCTTCGGCTCCCGTACGTGCGGAGCGTAACGTGCAGGTTGAAGGTGGACTCAAGCACACCAGCTATCTCAATCGCACTTTCACTTTCGAGAATTTCGTCGAAGGCAAGTCGAACCAGCTGGCGCGGGCTGCCGCCTGGCAGGTCGCGGACAATCCGAAACACGGCTATAACCCATTGTTCCTTTATGGTGGCGTGGGTCTTGGCAAGACCCACCTCATGCATGCGGTGGGTAACCATCTGCTGAAGAAAAATCCGAATGCCAAGGTGGTTTATCTTCATTCGGAGCGTTTTGTTGCCGATATGGTCAAGGCGTTGCAGCTCAACGCTATCAATGAATTCAAGCGTTTCTATCGCTCGGTCGATGCGTTGCTGATTGACGACATTCAGTTCTTCGCCAAGAAGGAACGCTCCCAGGAAGAATTCTTCCATACCTTCAATGCGTTGCTTGAAGGTGGTCAACAGGTAATTCTGACCAGTGATCGCTATCCCAAGGAAATCGACGGTCTCGAAGAGCGCCTGAAGTCCCGGTTCGGCTGGGGGCTTACCGTGGCGGTGGAACCGCCGGAGCTGGAGACACGGGTGGCGATCCTGATGAAAAAGGCCGATCAGGCTAACGTCGATCTGCCTCACGATGCTGCCTTTTTCATCGCCCAGCGGATCCGTTCCAACGTCCGCGAGCTCGAAGGTGCGCTTAAGCGCGTCATCGCCCATGCTCACTTCATGGGGCGTGACATCACCATCGAGCTTATTCGCGAATCACTCAAAGACCTGCTTGCTCTACAGGACAAGCTGGTCAGCGTCGATAATATTCAGCGTACCGTCGCCGAGTATTACAAGATCAAGATTGCCGATCTGCTCTCGAAACGGCGTTCGCGTTCCGTTGCCCGTCCACGCCAGGTGGCGATGGCACTGTCGAAGGAGCTGACCAATCACAGCTTGCCGGAGATTGGTGATGCGTTTGGCGGGCGGGATCACACGACTGTGCTGCATGCCTGTCGTAAGATTGCTGAACTTCGGGAATTGGATGCCGATATTCGCGAAGACTACAAAAACCTTCTTCGTACTTTGACAACCTGAACAGACTGCGGCCATTTAATAGGCAAGGGACCGGACCATGCATTTCACCATTCAGCGCGAAGCCCTGTTGAAACCCCTGCAGCTGGTAGCCGGCGTCGTCGAGCGGCGCCAGACCTTGCCAGTGCTGTCCAACGTCTTGCTGGTTGTCCAGGACCAGCAACTGTCCCTGACGGGAACCGATCTGGAAGTCGAGCTGGTAGGTCGCGTCGCGTTGGAAGATGCGTGCGAGCCCGGTGAAATCACCGTACCGGCGCGCAAGCTGATGGATATCTGCAAGAGCTTGCAACCGGATGCGCTTATCGATATTCGCCTCGATGACCAGAAGGTGATCATCAAATCCGGGCGCAGCCGTTTTTCGCTGTCGACATTGCCCGCAAACGATTTTCCCGCTGTGGAAGAAGGACCTGGCTCACTGAGTTTCAGTGTCAACCAGGGCAGGATGCGCCGCATGATCGAGCGCAGCAGTTTCGCCATGGCCCAGCAGGATGTGCGCTACTACCTGAACGGCATGCTTATCGAGGTCTCCAGCGGCATGTTGCGCGCAGTTGCGACTGACGGCCATCGGCTGGCGATGTGTTCGGTACAGGCCGGCATTGATCAGCCGGATCGTCACCAGGTCATCGTTCCGCGCAAGGGCATTCTCGAGCTGGCGCGTCTGCTGACCGAGCAGGATGCGGAAGTCGGCATTGTTCTGGGCCAGCACCATATTCGTGCGACCACCGGTGACTTCACTTTTACCTCCAAGTTGGTGGACGGCAAGTTCCCCGATTACGAGCGTGTCCTCCCACGCGGTGGCGACAAGCTTGTGGTAGGTGATCGGCAAACGTTGCGCGAGGCCTTCAGCCGTACGGCGATTCTATCCAACGAAAAATACCGCGGCATTCGCCTGCAACTGGAAAGCGGGCTGTTGAAAATACAGGCCAACAACCCTGAGCAGGAAGAAGCGGAAGAGGAAGTGGTGGTCGATTACAACGGCGGTCCACTGGAGATTGGCTTCAACGTCAGTTACCTGTTGGATGTGCTGGGCGTGATGACCACCGATCAGGTGCGTCTGATTCTCTCCGATGCCAACAGCAGCGCGCTGGTTCAGGAATTCGACAACGACGATTCATCCTATGTCGTCATGCCGATGCGCCTGTAATCAGCACTGAATGTCCCTCAGCCGTATTTCCGTCACCGGTGTTCGCAACCTGCAGCCGGTGACGTTAACTCCCTCCCCTCGCATCAATATCCTTCACGGCGACAACGGAAGCGGTAAGACCAGCCTGCTCGAGGCCATTTACCTGTTGGGAATGGCGCGTTCGTTTCGCAGTGCGCGTCTGAATCCGGTGATTGCCCACGAACAGACCAGTTGTACGGTGTTCGGCCAGGTAAGGCTTGAGGATGATCGATCCAGTGCTTTGGGCATTTCCCGTGACCGCTCGGGAGAGGTACGCATCCGTATCGACGGCCAGAGTGTCAAAAGCGCAGCTGAACTGGCTGATGCGCTGCCGCTTCAGCTCATTAATCCGGACAGTTTTCGTCTGCTCGAAGGTGCACCTAAACTGCGCCGGCAGTTTCTGGACTGGGGCGTGTTCCACGTGGAACCCCGCTTTCTGCAGGCCTGGCAGCGTCTACAACAGGCCCTGCGGCAGCGGAACTCGTGGCTGCGGCATGGTACACTTGACACCGCTTCGCAGGCGGCCTGGAGCCGCGAGCTGAGCCTGGCAAGTGAAGAAATAGACGAGTATCGACGAGCTTACATTCAGGCGCTCAAGCCGGTGTTCGAGCGAACCCTGGCAGCCTTGCTGGAGCTTGAAGGCTTTCAGCTGAGCTATTACCGAGGCTGGGATAAAAACCTGCCCCTCGCCGATGTACTGGCAGCGTCAATCGAACGTGATCGAATGATGGGCCATACCCAGGCGGGACCTCAGCGGGCTGATCTTCGCCTGCGCATGGCAGGGCACAGCGCGGCAGAAACTCTTTCACGAGGCCAACAAAAGCTTGTCGTCTGTGCCTTGCGCATAGCCCAGGGTCACCTGGTGAGCGAGGCCAAGCGCGGTCAATGTATTTATCTGGTCGATGACCTACCGTCCGAACTGGACGAAAACCACCGGCTTGCGTTGTGCAGCTTGCTGGAACAACTGAATTGCCAGGTCTTCATCACCTGCGTGGATTCAAACCTATTGCGAGAAGGCTGGCGTGACGATACACCAGTCTCAATGTTTCACGTGGAACATGGGACGATAGCCCAGGTCCACGGCCCCTCGGGAGTGACGGCATGAGCGAAAATCACACGTACGATTCGTCCAGTATCAAGGTACTCAAAGGCCTCGACGCAGTTCGCAAGCGTCCCGGCATGTATATCGGCGATACGGACGACGGCACCGGCCTGCATCACATGGTCTTCGAGGTCGTGGATAACTCCATCGACGAGGCGCTGGCGGGTCATTGCAGTGATATCTGCATCACCATTCACGTCGATGAGTCCATCAGTGTGCGTGACAATGGACGAGGCATTCCGGTCGATATCCATGAAGAGGGGGTATCCGCTGCGGAAGTGATCATGACGGTGCTGCATGCCGGCGGCAAGTTTGATGACAATTCCTACAAGGTTTCCGGTGGCCTGCATGGTGTGGGTGTGTCGGTGGTAAACGCCCTTTCCGAGGAGTTGATACTGACGATACGTCGTGGGGGAAAAGTCTGGGAGCAGATTTATCGTCACGGTGTTCCACAGGCCCCGCTTGCGGCTGTGGGGGAAACCCAGGATTCCGGCACAGAAATTCACTTCAAGCCATCGGCAGAAACCTTTCAGAATATCCACTTCAGCTGGGACATTCTGGCGAAGCGGTTGCGTGAACTTTCGTTTCTCAACTCCGGTGTTGGCATCGTGCTGCGTGATGAACGCAACGCCAAGGAAGAACTGTTCAAGTACGAAGGTGGCCTGAGTGCCTTCGTGGCCTACCTCAATACCAACAAAACACCGGTGAACGAAGTTTTCCACTTCAACGTCCAGCGTGATGACGGGGTTGGGGTGGAAGTGGCGTTGCAGTGGAATGACAGCTTCAACGAGAACCTGCTCTGCTTTACAAACAACATTCCCCAGCGCGACGGTGGTACGCACCTTGCCGGTTTTCGTTCGGCATTGACGCGCAACCTGAACAACTACATCGAACAGGAAGGTCTGGCCAAGAAACACAAAGTAGCCACCACTGGCGATGATGCGCGTGAAGGCCTGACAGCGATCATTTCGGTCAAGGTGCCGGACCCCAAGTTCAGCTCGCAGACCAAGGACAAGCTTGTCTCTTCGGAAGTCAAAACCGCAGTCGAGCAGGAAATGGGCAAGCACTTTGCTGACTTCCTGCTGGAGCGCCCCAGCGAAGCCAAAGCCGTCGTTGGCAAGATGATCGATGCTGCCCGTGCTCGTGAGGCTGCGCGCAAGGCGCGTGAAATGACGCGTCGTAAAGGTGCTCTGGATATCGCCGGTCTTCCAGGAAAACTGGCTGATTGCCAGGAAAAGGACCCTGCCCTATCCGAACTCTACATTGTGGAAGGGGACTCCGCGGGCGGCTCTGCCAAGCAGGGCCGTAACCGCAAGACTCAGGCGATCCTGCCGCTCAAGGGCAAGATCCTTAACGTCGAGCGTGCCCGCTTCGACCGCATGATTTCCTCGCAGGAAGTTGGCACCCTGATCACGGCGCTGGGTTGTGGTATCGGTCGTGAAGAGTACAACATCGATAAATTGCGTTATCACAACATCATCATCATGACCGATGCTGACGTGGATGGATCGCACATCCGCACGTTGCTATTGACCTTCTTTTTCCGTCAGCTGCCTGAGCTGGTCGAGCGTGGCTATATCTATATCGCGCAACCGCCGCTTTACAAGGTCAAGCGTGGCAAGCAGGAGCAATACATCAAGGACGATGAGGCGATGGATGAGTACCGCACCCAGTCTGCCCTTGAAGAAGCCAGCCTGCATGTAAATGAGCATGCACCGAGCCTGTCTGGCGAAGCCCTGGAGCGGCTGGTCAATGAATACCGCGGTGTCATGAAAACCCTGCAGCGCCTGTCGCGCCTCTATCCGCAAGAGCTGACGGAACACTTGATCTACCTGCCGCGCGTAACGGTCGAACAGCTGAGTGACCAGTCGGCCATGCAAACGTGGTTGGCATCCTATGCGGCCATGCTTGAAGGGGTCGAACGCTCAGGTCTGAACTACAAGGCCAGCTTGCGTGAAGACAAGGAACGTAGCCTGTGGTTGCCAGAGGTCGAAGTCATTTCACACGGTCTAACCAGCTACATCACCTTCAACCGCGACTTTTTTGCCAGCAACGATTACAAAACGGTCACCATGTTGGGCGAAAAGCTGAACAGCCTGCTGGATGAAGGTGCTTATGTTCAGCGTGGCGAGCGCAAGAAGGCTGTCTCGTCCTTCAAGGAAGCTCTGGACTGGCTGATGGTCGAGGGTACCCGCCGGCATAGCGTGCAGCGCTATAAAGGTCTGGGCGAAATGAATCCGGATCAGCTGTGGGAAACCACCATGGACCCGGCGGCCCGCCGGATGCTGAAGGTCACTATTGAAGACGCCATTGCGGCTGACCAGATCTTCAATACGTTGATGGGTGATGCTGTAGAACCGCGTCGTGAATTTATCGAGAGCAATGCACTGGCCGTGTCGAATCTAGATTTTTGATTCTTGTCGATGGGCAGATTAATTGGCATGTTTGTGCGAGTTATTGTCATGCCAAAATCGTTCACTACCCCGGCCTAGCGCCGGGGTTTTTCTTTACGGGGCAGGCGCTTAGATATAGGCGAAGAACCCGGAATAGGTAGGCTCTGTAGTAAAGCTACAAAGAAAAGCCGGAAATCTCGTTTTGGCGGGGGCGAAATCTGGGAGGTTTTAAGGGTTAGACGGAATACTGCAATTCATGCCAATAAAAATAGCTACGCCCCAAAACTGCGATCCATAATCCGCCATAGATTTGACTTAAGGACACTCCGGTGTTGTGCTGTAACGCACAAAAAACGCACATAAAACTGAGCTTAGGATGTCCGACTTGGGTTAGCCGGTTGAGAAGACTTACAGGGAGTCGGAAATGACAGAAGTTTTAGGCGGTACCTCTGGTGACGAGCGTATCGTCGAATTGGATGCTTCTGAGCCGGTAGATATTGCAGAAGGTGCGGCGATCATCGAGGAGGCCGTCCTAGAGCCAGCCAAAACCGTCATAATCGACACCACCCTTGCGGCTGGCACCGAAGTCATGGGGCACTTGGTCGGTATGTTACTGGCAGGGACACCAACCCGCTTGCCAAACGACGGCTACCCTGCCACTGTAAATACGAATGTCATTACAGTGGGGGTCGCACCATGGCGTCCATCAATATCCGCATCGACGACGAACTGAAGGCTCGTGCTTATCAGGAGCTGGAAAAGCTAGGCGTCACGCCTTCTGAACTGATGCGCCAGGCTTTGCAGTATGTGGCCGAGCGTGGTCAGCTGCCATTCCGCCCCGTGCTGATGACTGAGGAAGATGAAGCGTTAATCGCCACGGTTCGTGAACGACTGGCCGCTCCTCAGCGCGTGAAGGTTGCGCTGGATGACCTATAGCCTTGAGTTTGATGCGCGGGCACTGAAGGAGTGGCAAAAACTGGGTGATACCGTTCGCCAGCAGCTGAAGAAAAAGCTCGCTGAGATGTTGCTCAATCCGCGAATTGAAGCCAATCGGCTCCATTCGCTGCCGGACTGCTACAAGATCAAGCTGCGAAGCAGCAGCTATCGCTTGGTGTACCAGGTGATCGACCATGAGGTGGTGGTGTTTGTGGTCGCGGTTGATCGCCGTGAGCGTGAGCAGGCCTATCGCAAGGCAGCCGAGCGTCTTAAATAGCGGGCTCAGCTGTTCCCCTATGACTGAAAGGTGGTCTCGGCACGATGAGTGGTGATGATCTGCTTGAGCATCTACGGGCCGAAAATGCACGCTTGATCGCGCTGTTGGAAGCGCATGGTGTTGAGTGGCGCTTGCCTGACGAGCCGCCGCTAGTTGAACCGACTAGCCCGCCTCCACTGATAAGTTCGAGTCTCGACACGGATGCCAAGTTGGCGTTGTTCAGGCGACTGTTTCGGGGGCGAACCGATGTGTTTCCCGTGCGCTGGGAAAGCAAGGCCGGCAAATCGGGCTACTCGCCCGCGTGCGCCAATGAGTGGCGCCCTGGTGTGTGCGAGAAACCACGGATCAAGTGCGGAGATTGCTCGTTCCGCCAACTCCTGCCGTTGACCGATCAGGTGCTCTACAAGCACCTGGCGGGAGAGATTGTTATCGGCGTTTACCCACTGCTTCCAGATGACACCTGCTACTTCCTGGCGGTGGATTTTGACGAGGCCGATTGGCGTGAAGATGTCACAGCTTTTGCCCAGTCATGCTGTGAGTTGGACGTGCCGGTGGCACTGGAAATCTCTCGCTCGGGCAACGGGGCGCACGCCTGGATTTTCTTCGAGCGTAATGTCCCCGCCTATGAGGCGCGCCTGCTCGGCTCCGCGATCATCAGTCATACCTGCGAGCGTACCCGGCAACTGACGCTGGGCTCGTATGACCGACTGTTTCCAAATCAGGACAGCATGCCCAAAGGCGGCTTTGGCAACTTGATTGCCTTGCCCTTGCAGAAGCGGGCCCGCGCGTTTGGCGGCAGTGTTTTTGTCGATGAGACGCTGACGCCCTATCCCGACCAGTGGGCCTTTCTGGCCAGCATTCAGCCTATGCCCGTACAGGATATTGTGCCGAAAACCCTCCTGGCCACTGGAGGGCGCCATCCGTTGGATGTCACCGCAGTTGCGGATGACGACGAGCCGAAACCCTGGCAGCGCACAGCGGAAAAGACTCAGAAGTTGGCTTGTCCATTACCCGAGTCAGTGAACGTTACCCTGGCCAACCAGATCTATTTCGACAAGTCCGAACTGCCCCAGCCATTGGTCAACAAGCTCATCCGCTTGGCGGCCTTTCAGAATCCGGAGTTCTACAAGGCACAGGCCATGCGTCTGCCTGTGTGGAACAAGCCCCGGATCATTGGCTGCGCGGAAAATTTTCCTCAGCATATCGCCTTGCCCCGTGGCTGCCTGGATGACGCGAGGACGTTGCTGCAAGACAACGGGATTGAGCTGGTGCTGCACGATGAGCGCTTCGCTGGAGAACCCATTGATGTCCACTTTGCGGGCACGTTACGCCCTGATCAAGAGGCTGCTCTCGAAGGCATGCTAGGGCACGACACCGGCATCCTCTGTGCGCCCACTGCTTTTGGTAAAACCGTCACGGCAGCCGCGCTGATTGCCAGGCGCGGTGTAAACACGCTGGTGCTGGTGCACCGGACGGAATTGCTCCAGCAGTGGAAGGAGAGGTTGCAGGCGTTTCTGGGTGCAGACAAAACGAAGGTCGGCACCATAGGCGGTGGCAAGGCCAAGCCGACAGGCATCATCGATATTGCCGTGATGCAGTCCTTGTCGCGGCAAGGTGAAGTCAGCGAGCAGGTTAAAAACTATGGGCAAATCATCGTGGATGAATGCCATCACCTGTCAGCCTTTTCGTTCGAGGCCCTCCTCAAGGCTGCTGGGGCCAAATATGTCTTGGGTCTGACCGCTACGCCAGTACGTCGTGATGGCCAGCAGCCGATTATCTTCATGCAGTGCGGGCCCATTCGGCATACCGCGAGTAGGCCGGAGAGTGCTCCAGCTGATCTGGCCGTGACGCCGCAGTGGCTTTCTCGACCGATAGTCATGCCCGAAGGGACAGGCATCCAGGATGTCTTCTTGCAGGTGTGCAGCGACACAGAGCGAACAGCCAAGATTGTTGCTGAGGTTGGAGACGTTTTTGACCAAGGCCGGAAGATCCTGGTGCTGACTGAGCGAACGGATCACCTCAACGCTATTGAGGAGCAGTTGGTTGGTCGGGTCGAGAACCTATTCACGCTGCATGGGCGGATGTCCAAGAAGCAACGCGCTGCGCTAATTGGCGAACTGGAAGCACTGCCAGCAGATGCCCCACGTGTGATCCTAGCAACCGGGAAATTGGTTGGAGAGGGTTTTGACCACCCGGCACTGGATACCTTGGTACTGGCCATGCCGGTTTCCTGGAAGGGCACTCTCCAGCAGTATGCGGGCCGCCTGCATCGGGAACATGCGAGTAAGGCGGATGTGCGCATCATCGACTTCATCGATTCCGGACATCCTGCATTGCTCCGTATGTGGAGTAAGCGCCAAGCGGGTTACAAGGCTATGGGCTATCGATTTTCTGATTCGTCCAGCTCAATGGAGCTGCTGGCAAAGGGCTAACGAGTCTTCATACAGCCACCAAGCTTTCCGTCTGTCGGAGTCGGAAAGCGTCTGTTTCCTACTCGGTGGATTCGCCGTAATCTGGGTTGCATTGACAGGTTGTCAATCCAGGCTGTGGCTTGAGGTCTGCCTCCAGCGCGTAGCTTGTATTGCTGAAATGTAGTGCTGCACGCGGCTCGTTTCAGGGGCTTACGGAAAATGCCATTTATTGCGGTAATTTCGGCGGAAAATGCCACTTTATGTGGCTCAATCATGCCAATAATGGTGCCCATTATTTTTCGTAAGTTTTTGATTTAATTGAATTTATCTGTGATGCGGAATGCCAGGTTTGTCGCCCGTCGACAATTCTTCTTTTTCTTGCTTGAACTTACCCAGCCCCGGTCTTGTGCCGGGGCTTTTGTTTGTGAGGTCTGGAAAGTTCTTGAGGGCTATCGGCTCATGTTCCACGTGGAACAGAATTACCCTTGAAGTGAATTGTCGATAGTTTTTAGTGATTGGCTCGCTTGTATTAATCAATTTTTGAAATTCATCTGGTGCCGGTAAGATTTGCCTCATTAACGCTTTCTCATATTCCGGCCTGAAGGCCATTAATTGCTCAAGGGGTATTTCACATGCTCGACACTAATCTCAAGACCCAGTTGAAAGCCTATCTGGAAAAGGTCACTCAGCCGTTCGAGATCGTCGCGTCCCTCGATGACGGCGAGAAGTCCCAGGAAATGCTGAGCATGCTGCAGGACATCGCCAGCCTCTGCGACAAGATCACCCTCAAGACCGACGGCCAGGACGCACGCAAGCCGTCGTTCTCGCTCAACCGCATCGGCGGCGACATCAGCCTGCGCTTCGCCGGTCTGCCCATGGGCCACGAGTTCACCTCGCTGGTGCTGGCGTTGCTGCAGGTGGGTGGCCATCCGTCGAAGACGGCGCCGGAGGTCATCGAGCAGATCAAAGGTATCGAAGGCGAATACAACTTCGAGACCTACTTCTCGCTGTCCTGTCAGAACTGCCCGGACGTGGTCCAGGCACTGAACCTGATGGCCGTGCTCAACCCCAACATCCGCCACGTCGCCATCGACGGTGCGCTGTTCCAGGACGAAGTCGAAGCGCGCCAGGTCATGTCGGTGCCGAGCATCTACCTCAACGGCGAACTGTTTGGCCAGGGCCGCATGGGCGAAGAGGAAATCCTCGCCAAGCTCGACACCGGCGCCGCCTCACGTGATGCCGAGAAGATGAACGCCAAGGCTGCCTTCGACGTGCTGGTCATCGGCGGTGGCCCGGCTGGTGCCGCGGCTGCCGTCTACGCCGCGCGCAAGGGCATCCGTACCGGCGTCGCTGCCGAACGCTTCGGCGGCCAGGTGCTGGACACCATGGCCATCGAGAACTTCATTTCGGTGAAGGCCACCGAAGGCCCGCAACTGGCCCGAGCCCTGGAAGAGCACGTGCGCGAGTACGAGGTCGACATCATGAACCTGCAGCGTGCCAGCAAGCTGATCCCGGCGGGTCCGGAAGGTCTGCACACCGTCGAGTTCGAGAACGGCGCGCGGCTGCAGTCCAAGACCCTGATCCTCTCCACCGGCGCACGCTGGCGCGAAATGAACGTGCCCGGCGAGCAGGAATACCGTGGCCGTGGCGTCGCCTACTGCCCGCACTGCGACGGCCCGCTGTTCAAGGGCAAGCGCGTGGCGGTAATCGGTGGCGGCAACTCCGGCGTAGAAGCGGCCATCGACCTGGCCGGCCTCGTCGCCCACGTCACCCTGCTGGAATTTGGCGAGAGCATGCGTGCCGATGCGGTGCTGCAGAACAAGCTGCGCAGCCTGCCCAACGTCACCGTCCTGACCATGGCACAGACCACCGAAGTGCTGGGCGACGGGCAGAAAGTCACCGGCCTGGTTTACAAGGACCGCAACAGCGACGCGCTGCACAACGTCGAGCTGGAAGGGATCTTCGTGCAGATCGGCCTGCTGCCCAACAGCGACTGGCTCAAGGGCAGCGTGGAGCTGAACCGCTTCGGCGAGATCATCGTCGATGCCAAGGGTCAGACCAGCTTGCCCGGCGTGTTCGCCGCTGGCGACGTGACCACGGTGCCTTACAAGCAGATCGTTATCGCCCTGGGCGAAGGCGCCAAGGCTTCCCTGAGCGCCTTCGATCACCTGATCCGCAGTACTTCGCCTGTCGCATAACTGCTGCGGTTGCAACGAAAAAGGGGGAGCAGATTTCGATCTGCTCCCCCTTTTGTTTTTACGAGGGTGTATCGGTAGCCGTGACGGTCCTTACGCTAAGGGGTCGGCTGGTGCTGTGCTTCGAGCTGGCGTACCTGCATATTGATCCAGTCTTCGGCACGTTGATTGAGTTCTGCCACTGCGCGAGGCCCTTCGCTTTCGGCTTGCATGGCCGGACCTATCACCACCTGAATGACCCCGGGATTCTTGCCCCAGCCTGCCTTGGGCCAGAACATGCCGGCGTTGTGAGCGATGGGCAGTACCGGCAGCCCGGCATTGACCGCCAGCGAGGCGCCACTGCGGGAAAACTTGCCCTGCTGCCCGACTGGCACGCGGGTACCTTCCGGAAAGATCAGCACCCAGGCGCCCTGCTCCAGGCGTTCCTGACCCTGTTTGGCCACCTGCCGCAGCGCAGCCTTGGGATTGTCACGATCGATGGCGATGGGTTTGAGCAGCCACATGGCCCAGCCAAAAAAGGGCACACGGAGCAGCTCACGCTTGAGCACCTGGGTCAGGGGCTCGAAATAGGCCGACAGGAAGAAGGTTTCCCAAGTGCTCTGATGCTTGGCCAGAATCACACAGGGCTGTGAGGGGATGTTCTCTGCGCCCAGTACTTCATAGCGCAGGCCCACCAGTGTTTCGCCCAGCCATACGGCGCAGCGGCACCAGTTCTGCACCACGAAGCGATAACGCGTGCGGAACGACATGAACGGCGCAAAAACCAGGCATACCAGGCACCAGGCGAATGCGGTGAACGACAGCAGGAAGTAGAACAAGGCAATGCGCAGGGGGAGTAGAGCTTTCATGCGGAGCTCCCCAGCAAGTGATCCACGACTGCTGCCAGATCATCGAAAACCTGGGTGCCGGGTGGCAATGTACCTTCCAGAGTGCGCATGCCCTTGCCCGTTCTGACCAGATAAGGCCTACCGCCCAGATGCATGCCTGCGTGCAGATCCCGATAACTATCGCCCACTACCGGAACGCCTTGCAGATCAGCCAGGCTGAAATGTTCGGCGATGGTACGAAACAGTCCGGGCCTCGGCTTGCGGCACTCGCAGCCGTCGTCCGGGCCGTGGGGACAATGCACGATCAGGTCGATACGCCCGCCCTGCTCCATCACCAGCTGCTGCATCTTGAGATGCATGTCTTCCAGGGTAATGGCGTCGAACTTGCCACGTGCCAGACCGGACTGGTTGGTGGCCACCGCCACTGTCCAGCCGGCCTTGCAAAGCCGTGCGATGGCCTGGAGTGAGCCGGGGATCGGAATCCACTCATTCGGGCTTTTCACATAGGCGTCAGAGTCTTCGTTGATGACGCCATCACGGTCGAGCACGATCAGCTTCACGGGCTTAGCCAAGTGCGGAAATATCGGCGACGCCAAGGAACAGTCCTCGCAAACGGGCCAGCAGGGCATAGCGGTTGGCGCGTACCGAAGGCTCTTCGGCATTGACCAGTACCGCCTCGAAAAACGCATCCACAGGTGTACGCAGATGCGCCAGGCGTTCCAGTGCTTCGCGATACTGACGCGCCTGAGCCAGCGGTTGCACGGCCTGTTCGGCCTGTTGCAGCGCCGAATACAGCGAGAATTCGGTGGCGTTGTCGAACCAGCGCGGCTCGACGGTTTCCGGCAGGGCGGCGTCAAACTTGCTCAGCAGGTTCGAGACACGCTTGTTGGCAGCGGCCAGTGCGGCAGCCTCGGGCAACGTGCGGAAGGCCTGAACGGCCTGCACGCGCTGATCGAAATCCAGTGCGGAGGCCGGTGATACGGCGCGTACCGAAAGATAGCTGGCCACGTCAACGCCTTCGTCTTCGTAGCGTGCACGCAGGCGGTCGAAGATGAAGTCCAACACCTGTTCGGCCAGCCCGTGTGCTTTCACCTGATTGCCGAACTGGGTGATGGAGAACTCCACGGCCTTGACCAGATTCAGGTCCAGCTGCTTCTCGATCAGAATGCGCAGAATACCCAGAGCGGCACGACGCAGTGCATAGGGATCCTTGCTGCCGGTAGGCAGCATGCCGATGCCAAAGATACCGACCAGCGTATCCAGCTTGTCCGCTACTGCGACGATGGCGCCGGTGCGGGTGCTCGGCAGTTCTGCGCCCGCGCCGCGCGGCATGTACTGCTCGTTCAGCGCCAGGGCGACGTCTTCCGGCTCGCCGTCATTGAGGGCGTAGTAGTAGCCGGCAATGCCCTGCATCTCGGGAAATTCACCGACCATTTCCGTGGCCAGGTCGCACTTGCTCAGCAGACCGGCGCGTGCTGCACGGTTGGCGTCACCATCAGTGCTTTGGGCAATGAACGCGGCCAATCGGGAAACCCGCACGGCCTTGTCGTAGACACTGCCGAGCTGTGCCTGGAAGACCACATTTTTCAGCCGCTCGTTAAAGCTTTCCAGGCGCTGCTTCTTGTCCTGCTTGAAGAAGAACTCGGCGTCGGTCAGACGCGGGCGCACGACCTTCTCGTTACCGGAGACGATCTGCGCCGGGTCCTTGGATTCGATGTTGGCCACGGTGATGAAGCGCGGCAGCAGCTTGCCGTTGGCATCCAGCAGGCAGAAGTACTTCTGGTTGTCCTGCATGGTCGAGATCAGCGCTTCCTGCGGCACTTCGAGGAAGCGTTCCTCGAACGAGCAGACCAGCGGCACCGGCCACTCGACCAGCGCGGTCACTTCATCGAGCAGCGCCGGCGGCACGATGGCCGTACCGTTCTGCTCGGCAGCCAGCTGCTCGACGCGCTTGGCGATCAGCTCACGGCGTTCGGCGAAGTCGGCGATCACATGAGCGCCACGCAGGTCTTCCAGGTAGCTGGTCGGCTTGGAGATGTGCACCTGGCCTGGGCTATGGAAACGGTGGCCGCGGGATTCGCGCCCGGCGCGTTGGGCAAGGATCTCGCAATCGATCACCTGCTCACCGAAGAGCATCACCAGCCACTGGGTCGGACGAACGAACTCTTCCTTGCGCGCGGCCCAACGCATGCGCTTGGGGATCGGCAGATCGTTCAGCGACGCTTCGACGATGCCTGGCAACAGCTCGGCAGCCGGCTGGCCTTCGATGGTGCGGCTGAACTTGAGTTTCGGCCCGCTGCGATCGATCTCGGCCAGGTCCACGCCACACTTGCGGGCGAAACCCAGGGCAGCCTGGGTCGGCTCACCGTCGGCGTCGAAGGCGGCCTGCATCGGCGGGCCGTCGAGGTTGATGCTGCGATCAGGCTGCTGAGTCGCCAGCTGCTCGACCAGCACCGCCAGGCGGCGCGGCGCGGCGTAGGCCTGCGCTTTGGCGAAGTCCAGGCCGGCGTCCTTCAGGCCCTTCTCGATACCGGCGCAGAAGGCTTCGGCCAGCTTGGCGAGCGCCTTCGGTGGCAGTTCTTCGGTACCCAGTTCGACGAGGAAATCCAGTGCACTCATTCTGCAGCCTCCAGCTTGGCCAGCACTTCGTCACGCAGTTCGGGGGTGGCCATGGGGAAGCCGAGTTTGGCCCGGGCCAGCAGGTAGCTCTGGGCGATCGAGCGGGCCAGGCTGCGCACGCGCAGGATGTACTGTTGGCGCGCGGTGACCGAAATGGCACGGCGGGCATCGAGCAGGTTGAAGGTGTGCGAGGCCTTGACCACCATCTCGTAGGCCGGCAGCGGCAGTTCGGCAGCCATCAGCCGATTGGCCTCGCTCTCGTAGAAATCGAAGAGTTCGAACAGCTTCGGCACGTTGGCGTGCTCGAAGTTGTAGGTCGACTGCTCCACCTCGTTCTGGTGGAACACATCGCCGTAGGTCACGGTGCCGAACGGGCCATCGGCCCAGATCAGGTCGTAGACCGAGTCGACGCCCTGCAGGTACATGGCCAGGCGCTCGAGACCGTAGGTGATCTCGCCGGTGACCGGGTAGCACTCGACGCCGCCGACCTGCTGGAAGTAGGTGAACTGGGTGACTTCCATGCCGTTGAGCCAGACTTCCCAGCCCAGGCCCCAAGCACCGAGGGTCGGCGATTCCCAGTTGTCCTCGACGAAGCGTACGTCGTGCACCGAGGTGTCGACGCCGATGCGGCGCAGCGACTCCAGGTACAGGTCCTGGATGTTGTCCGGGTTGGGCTTGAGCACCACCTGGAACTGATAATAGTGCTGCAGGCGGTTGGGGTTCTCGCCGTAGCGGCCATCGGCCGGGCGGCGCGAAGGCTGAACATAGGCGGCGTTCCAGGTCTCGGGACCGATGGCGCGCAGGAAGGTGGCGGTGTGGAATGTACCGGCGCCCATTTCCATGTCATAGGGCTGCAGGACCACGCAACCCTGCTCGGCCCAGTAGCTTTGCAGGGCGAGGATCAGGTCTTGGAAGGTGCGCACGGCAGGCGTAGTCTGGCTCAAAATTTCACCTGTGCTGGGCTTCGACGGAAAGCTGCGGAGTATACCCGATTCCCGTGCTTTCCCGACGCTGGCACGGGCAGCCCGTACCTTTCAAGGAGCCGCCCATGCAACGTTGCGCCTGGTGCAGCGAGGATCCGCTGTATATCGATTATCACGATCACGAATGGGGCGTTCCGACCCACGATCCACAGGTACTGTTCGAGTTTCTGATTCTCGAAGGCGTTCAGGCCGGGCTGTCCTGGATCACCGTGCTGCGCAAGCGTGAGCGCTATCGGCAGGTGTTGTTCGGCTTCGATCCGCAGCGTCTGGCGCAGATGACCGATGCCGAGATCGACGAGCGTCTGCAGGACCCCGGTATTGTCCGTAACCGACGCAAGCTGGAAGCCGCGCGCAGCAATGCCCGCGCCTGGCAGCGGCTGGAGGATCCGGCAAGTTTTATTTGGTCCTTCGTCGGGGGCAAGCCGCGGATCAACCATTTTTCAGCGCACCAACAAGTGCCAGCCATCACACCAGAGGCCGAGACCATGAGTCGGGCCTTGAAAAGGGCCGGTTTCAGCTTCGTCGGCCCAACCATCTGTTACGCCTACATGCAGGCCTGCGGACTGGTCATGGATCACACCACCGACTGCCATCGGCATGCGCCGTTGGCCGCTTCGGCGGCGTCGAACTTGCCGATGGGGGTACACTAGCCACTTTGATTTTTGTCGGGAGTAGGCCTTGGATAGGTTCAAAGGTGCGCTGATAGTCGGATTCCTGAGGCTGTTCGCCCTGCTGCCCTGGTCGATGGTGCAGCGCCTGGGCGCGCTGATCGGTTGGCTGATGTGGAAACTGCCTAATCGCTCGAGAGAAGTGGCGCGTATCAACCTCGCCCACTGTTTTCCAGAGCTTGACGACGAGCGCCGCGAGCACTTGTTGCGCGATTGCCTGCAGCAGATCGGCAAAACCTTTACCGAGAGCGCCTGCGCCTGGATCTGGCCGGCGGACAAGACCCTGCAGCTGGTCAAGGAAGTGGAGGGTCTGGAGGTTCTCGAACAGGCACTGGCTTCCGGCAAGGGCGTGGTCGGTATCACCAGCCATCTGGGCAACTGGGAAGTGCTCAATCACTTCTACTGCGCGCAATGCAAACCGGTCATTTTCTATCGACCGCCCAAGCTCAAGGCGGTAGACGAGTTGTTGCAGAAGCAGCGGGTGCAGTTGGGCAATCGGGTCGCGCCTTCGACACGCGAGGGCATCATCAGCGTGATCAAGGAAGTGCGCCGTGGCGGTTCGGTGGGGATTCCGGCCGATCCCGAGCCCAGTGAAAACTCCGGCGTCTTCGTGCCGTTTTTCGCCACTCAGGCACTGACCAGCAAATTCGTGCCCGGTATGCTCACTGGCGGCAAGGCAGTGGGCGTGTTCCTGCATGCGTTGCGACTGGAGGATGGGTCCGGGTTCCGGGTGATCCTCGAAGCCGCGCCGGACGAGATGTACAGCGAAGACATCAATGTTGCCGTTGCGTCCATGAGCCGCATGATCGAAAGTTACGTGCGCCGCTGGCCGACCCAGTACATGTGGACCATGAAGCGCTTTAAGAAGCGTCCGGTCGGCGAAGCCCGCTGGTATTGAAACAAGCACAACAATAAGCCGGTCAGGAGGGATCCGTGACAAACCAGCGTATGCACCCACGCGCCAGCATGAAATGCCGAATTCGCATCAGTCACGAAACCTTCGGTGACGTGCTGGCGCAGACCCGCGATCTTTCTGACAGTGGCGTCTACGTCAAACACCCGGACCTGGTATCGCTGCGACCAGGCATCATCGTCCGTGGCCAGGTACAAGATCTGCCCATCCCCGCCCCCGAGCTGCAAATGGAAGTGATGCGGGTGGATGCCGAAGGCGTAGGACTGCGTTTCATCCTGCCGGATTGACTCTCGTTCGGCCCTACCGGGTCAGGTGCGGGCCAAGACGGTGAAGAAGATCAGGGGCGCTGCGCCTTGTCCAGCTTGCGCAGGAACACGTCCATCTCCTTTTCGGCCTGTTTGTCGCCATGCGCTTGTGCGGCCAGCAGGCCTTGCTCCCAGGCCTCGCGTGCACCGGCATTGTCGCCGCTGAGCTGCAATGCCCTGCCCAACAGCTTCCAGGCGGCGGAGTATTTGCGGTCCTGCTCGACGCACCGCCGAAAGTGCGTGGCGGCTCGCTCGGCATCGCCGGCATCCAGATAACCCTTGCCCAGACCGAAACGCAGCATGGGGTTGTCCATGCCCTGTGCCAGCATCTTTTCCAGTGATTCAAGCATTCAGAGTCTCCTTCGCAGCATGGCTGAACGAACGGCATCATCGCTTTGCCGATGACGAAAAACCAGCATGCCATGGAGCCACTTCTGCGGGTGCGCCTCGTCGACCGCGTTGAGATTCCCGAGTGCGGACGGTTGAACAGCTCATCCGGCGTGGCCTATTCGTGAATACGCCACTGATTGAAGAAGCATCGGTGGTCGGAAACGCGCGCGAACCCCATCCGAGGGGCTACCGGAGTTGGTTCACGGCGCCTTCAAAGAACATGCGCCACGGCCAGCGGCAGACGGCTCCATACAGGGTCAGCGCACGGCTCAGAAAAAGGTCAGGCCGGCCTGGAACAGTCGCTCGACGGCGCGGATCTGCTTCTTGTCCACCAGAAACAGAATCACGTGATCACCGGATTCGATCACGGTGTTGTCGTGGGCGATCAGTACCTGTTCGTCGCGAATCACCGCACCGATGGTGGTGCCTGACGGCAGGGCAATCTTGCCGATCGGACGACCGATCACCTTGCTTGAGGACAGGTCGCCGTGGGCGATCACTTCGATGGCTTCGGCGGCGCCACGCCGCAGCGAGTGGGCACTGACGATGTCGCCGCGACGGACGTGGGTCAGCAGGGTGCCAATGGTGGCCAGCTGCGGGCTGATGGCGATATCGATTTCGCCGCCCTGGACCAGGTCGACGTAGGCCGGATTGTTGATGATGCACATCACCTTGCGAGCGCCGAGGCGCTTGGCCAGCAAAGACGACATGATGTTGGCTTCGTCGTCGTTGGTCAGGGCGAGGAAAACATCGACATCGCGAATATTCTCCTCCATCAGCAGATCCCGGTCCGAAGCGCTGCCCTGGAGGATGATGGTGCTGTCCAGGGTGTCGGAGAGGTAACGGCAGCGGGCCGGATTCACCTCGATGATTTTCACCTGGTAGCGGTTTTCGATGGCTTCGGCCAGGCGCTCACCAATATGCCCGCCGCCGGCGATGACGATGCGCTTGTAGTTTTCGTCGAGGCGGCGCATTTCGCTCATCACGGCGCGAATGTGGCCTCTGGCCGCGATGAAGAAGACTTCATCATCGGCCTCGATCACGGTGTCGCCCTGCGGCAGGATTGCCTGATTGCGGCGGAAGATTGCCGCAACGCGGGTGTCGACGTTGGGCATGTGCTTGCGTATCTGGCGCAGCTCCTGCCCCACCAGCGGGCCGCCATAGTAGGCGCGCACGGCCACCAGCTGTGCCTTGCCCTCGGCGAAGTCGATGACCTGTAGCGAGCCGGGGTATTCGATCAGGCGCTTGATGTAGTTGGTCACCACCTGTTCGGGGCTGATCAGCACGTCCACCGGAATCGCCTCGTTGCTGAACAGGCTGTTGCGAATGAGGTAGGCAGGCTCGCGTACACGAGCGATTTTGGTCGGCGTATTGAACAGGGTAAAGGCGACTTGGCAAGCGACCATGTTGGTCTCGTCGCTGTTGGTGACCGCCACCAGCATGTCGGCATCGTCAGCGCCGGCCTGACGCAGCACCGTGGGAAACGAGGCGTGACCGATAACGGTACGGATATCCAGGCGATCACCAAGGGCACGCAGGCGATCGACATCGGTATCGACCACGGTGATGTCGTTGGCTTCGCTGGCAAGGTTTTCCGCCAGGGTGCCGCCGACCTGACCTGCACCGAGAATGATGATTTTCACGCGGCCACTCCTCTGAAGAGCGCTGGCTCAGGCATTCGGGCCGCCGGGATGGGCGGCAATCTTGATCAGTTTGGCGTAGTAGAAACCGTCGTGCCCGCCTTCCTGCGGCAATAGCTGCCGGCCCCGGGACTGCTTGATCCCGAAAATGCCCGCCAGGTCCAGCTCACGGGCGCCGGGTGTGCGGGTGAGGAAGGCTTCGATGACTTCACGGTTCTCCGTCGGCAGCACCGAGCAGGTGGCATACAGCAGCACGCCGCCGACCTCCAGGGTGGGCCAGAGCGCATCGAGCATTTCGCCCTGCAGGATCGCCAGCGGAGCGATGTCGTCGGCCTGGCGAGCCAGTTTGATATCGGGGTGGCGACGAATCACGCCGGTGGCTGAGCAGGGCGCATCCAGCAGGATTCGCTGGAAGGGCTTGCCATCCCACCAGGCTCCGGTGTCGCGGGCATCGGCTGCGGTCAGCGTGGCCTTGAGCTGCAGGCGTTGCAGATTCTCCTCTACGCGCTGCAGACGCTTGGGTTCCAGATCCAGGGCAATGACTTCGGTCAGCCCCGGCTCGCGTTCGAGGATATGGCAGGTCTTGCCGCCCGGCGCGCAACAGGCGTCCAGCACACGCTGGCCGGGTTTGAGTTCCAGCAGCCCGGCAGCCAGTTGCGCCGCTTCATCCTGCACGCTGACCCGGCCTTGGGCGAAGCCGGGTAGCTGCTGTACGTCGCAGGGCACAGCCAGGCGGATGCCGTCTTCACTGAACTGGCAGGGATAAGCCTCGATACCGGCAGCCTGCAGTTCAGCCAGGTATTGGTCACGGCTGGCCTGACGACAATTGACCCGCAGCATCATCGGCGGATGTGCGTTGTTGGCGGCGCAGATAGCTTCCCAATGCCCCGGCCAGAAGGCTTTGAGTGATTTCTGCAGCCAGCGCGGATGCGCCACGCGGATCACCGGGTCGTGTTCCAGTTCCGCCAGCAGCGCCTCGCCTTCACGCTGGGCGCTGCGTAGCACCGCATTGAGCAGCCCCTTGGCCCATGGCTTCTTCAGCTTTTCAACACAACCAACGGTTTCGCCGATGGCCGCATGGGGTGGAATACGGGTGTAGAACAGTTGGTAGAGACCGACCAGCAGCAGCGCCTCGACATCGCGGTCGGCGGCCTTGAAGGGTTTCTGCAGCAACCTGGCGGCCAGTCCCGCCAGACGCGGTTGCCAGCGTGCAGTGCCGAAGGCCAGTTCCTGGGTCAGGCCGCGGTCACGCGTTTCGACCTTGTCCAGCATTTCCGGCAGGCTGCTGCCCAGCGAAGCCTTGCCAGAGAGCACGGCCGCCAGCGCACGGGCGGCGGCCAGCCGGGGATTCATCGCCATTATTCAAACACCTTGCCTGGCTCGAACTGCTCGCGCCGGCTGTTGTACAGGTCACTGAAATTCAGCGGCTTGCCGCCCGGCAGTTGCAGCCGGGACAGCAACAGCGACCCCTGACCGCAGGCGACTTCCAGACCGTGCTTGCTGGCAGCGATGATCTGACCAGGGCTGCCCTGTCCTGCGCCGAGCTGTGCTGCGTGAATCTTCACCACCGCGTCTTCGAGACTGGCGTGGCAGATCGGCCAGGGATGGAACGCCCGGACCAACCGCTCCAGTTCGACCGCTGGCCGCGTCCAGTCCATGCGCGCCTCGTCCTTGTTCAGCTTGTGCGCGTAGGTCGCCAGGTCGTCGTTTTGGGTTTCGCCTTGCAGTGTGCCGGCTGCCAGCGCCGCCACGCCCTGCACCAGTGCCTGCGAGCCCAGAGTGGCGAGGCGGTCGTGCAGGCTGCCGCCGGTGTCCTCGGCGCTGATCGGCGTGCTCACCTTAAGCAGCATCGGGCCGGTGTCCAGGCCGGCTTCCATCTGCATCAGGGTAACCCCGGACTCGGCATCGCCGGCCTCGATGGCGCGCTGGATCGGCGCCGCACCGCGCCAGCGCGGCAGCAGCGAGGCATGGCTGTTGATGCAGCCCAGGCGCGGCATGTCGAGCACCGCTTGCGGCAGAATCAGGCCATAGGCGACCACCACCATCAGGTCGGCCTGCAGGGCTTCGAGCTCGGCCTGGGCAGCGGGGTCGCGCAGGGTCTGCGGCTGATACACGGGAATACCGTGGTGAACGGCGAGCTGCTTGACCGGGCTGGGCATCAGTTTTTGTCCGCGACCGGCGGGACGGTCCGGCTGGGTATAAGCCGCGACGATGACATGGCCTGCATCGAGCAGTGCCTGTAAGTGCTGAGCGGCAAATTCCGGCGTGCCGGCGAAAACGATGCGCATGTGAAGGACCCGTCAATAAAAAAGGCTTGCTGCAGCAAGCCTTTGGAATAGGGAGATCAAGCCTGCTGGCGGTGAAGTTTTTCCAGCTTCTTCTTGATCCGGTCACGCTTGAGTGTGGAGAGGTAGTCGACAAAGAGCTTGCCGTTGAGGTGATCGCATTCGTGCTGGATGCACACCGCCAGCAGGCCCTCGGCAATCAGCTCGAACGGCTGGCCGTCGCGGCCCAGCGCCTGGATCTTCACTTTCTGCGGGCGATCGACGTTCTCGTAGAAACCCGGCACAGACAGGCAGCCTTCCTGATACTGGTCCATCTCGTCGGTGAGAAATTCGAACTCGGGATTGATGAAGACCCGTGGCTCGCTCCTGTCTTCCGACAGGTCCATCACCACCACGCGCTTGTGAACGTTGACCTGGGTTGCGGCCAGGCCGATGCCCGGCGCGTCGTACATGGTTTCGAACATATCGTCGATCAGCTGGCGAATGTCGTCATCGACCACTTCGACCGGCTTGGCGATGGTACGCAGGCGTGGATCGGGAAACTCCAGGATGTTCAGAATCGCCATATACGTTTGTGATGCACTTATGGAATAAATTCAAAAGCCGCTGCTAAGATGCCGGGCAGCTTGTAAACGGCTTAACGCCGCTTTCCACAAGGATTACCGCGGCGCCAGGGCGCTTTACGTGAAGGCACATCATAAAGGGATTCACCACATGAGGAAATCACTACTCGCCCTGCTGCTGGTGGCGGTCGGCGGTATTGCCCAGGCCGAGGTTCAGCTCAAGGCCGATCACCCCGAGCAGTACACCGTGGTCAAGGGCGATACGCTCTGGGGCATCTCCGGGCGATTCCTGCGTGAACCCTGGAAATGGCCGGAGCTGTGGCATGCCAACCCCCAGGTGGAAAACCCGCACCTGATCTATCCCGGCGACAGTCTCAGCCTGGTCTATGTCGATGGCCAGCCGCGGCTGATGCTCAATCGCGGCACTTCGCGCGGCACCATCAAGCTGTCCCCCACCGTGCGCACCACGCCGATGGCCGAAGCCATTCCGACCATCCCGCTGGAAGCCATCAACAGCTTTCTGCTGAGCAACCGCATCATCGACAGTGTGGACCAGTTCAAGGGTGCGCCTTATATCGTCGCGGGCAATGCCGAGCGCGTCATCAGCGGTTCGGGTGATCGTGTCTATGGCCGTGGTGTCTTCGAGGACAATATCCCTGTCTACGGCATCTTCCGTCAGGGCAAGACCTACGTGGACCCGGACACCCAGGAATTTCTCGGGATCAACGCCGATGATGTCGGCAGCGCCGAAATTCTCGACATGGAAGAAGACATCGCCACCATGATGCTGACCCGCGTCACTCAGGAGGCGCGCATCGGTGATCGCCTGTTCCCCAGCGAGGAGCGGGCAATCACATCCACCTTCATGCCCAGCGAGCCGGAAGAGGACATCAACGGCGTGATTCTCGACATACCGCGCGGTGTAACCCAGATCGGCCAGTTCGATGTGGTCACGTTGAACAAGGGCGCCCGCGACGGCTTGAAGGATGGCAACGTGCTGGCCGTGTATAAAACCGGTGAAACCGTGCGCGACCGGGTTACCGGCGAGAACGTGAAGATTCCCGATGAGCGTGCCGGCCTGCTAATGGTATTCCGCACCTACGAAAAGCTCAGCTACGGCCTCGTGTTGCAGGCCACGCGTTCGCTGGCGGTGCAGGACAAGATCCGCAACCCCTGACAGCGTGTCGAGCCCCGCTGATGCGGGGCTTTCAGTTTATCGAGTCGTCGCACGGATGCGGCGCAAGCAAACAAGGACGTCTGCCATGCCTGCCATTTCTCCCGCCGAGCTTGAAGCGCGTCTGCGACTGCATCTGTTGCCCGACCTGGGGCCGCGACGTTTGCACCGGTTGTTCGAAGCCTTCCCGAATGCCTCATCCGCGCTCAGCGCACCGGCCAGCGCCTGGCGTTCGCTGGGCCTGCCGGCCAGCTGTGCCGAACCCCGCCGCAGCACATCGATCCGCGAACGTGCTGCCGCCGCGCTGGCCTGGCTGAAGCAGCCCGACCACCATCTGCTGATGTGGGACGACCCCGCCTACCCTGCGCTGCTGGCCGAACTGCCGGATGCTCCGCCACTGCTGTTCGTCGAGGGTGACGCCAGCCTGCTTGAACGCCCGCAGCTGGCCATGGTGGGCAGCCGCCGCGCTTCGCGGGCGGGGCTGGACAATGCGCTGAGTTTCGCCCGCAGTCTGGCGCGGGGTGGCTTCGTCGTCACCAGTGGTTTGGCATTGGGCATTGATGGGGCGGCGCATCAGGGCGCGCTGGATGTCGATGGCCGCACCGTTGCGGTCCTGGGTACAGGGTTGCAGCGACTTTACCCGGCGCGGCACGTCGGTCTGGCCAGCAGAATTGTCGAAGGCGGCGGCGCGCTGGTGTCAGAGTTGCCGCTGGATTGCCCGCCGCATGCGTCCAACTTTCCCCGCCGGAACAGGATCATCAGTGGCCTGGCGTTGGGCGTACTGGTGGTTGAGGCGAGCCCCTCCAGCGGTTCGTTGATCACCGCGCGGCTGGCTGCCGAGCAGGGGCGTGAGGTGTACGCCATTCCCGGCTCCATCCATCATCCCGGCGCACGCGGCTGCCATCAGCTGATTCGTCAGGGCGCGGCGCTGGTGGAGAGCGTCGACGATATCCTCCAGGCCCTGCGTGGCTGGCAGCAGGTTGTACCGGGTAGCGTCATGCCCGAGGACGAACGACACCCGTTGCTCGCCGAGTTGCATGCGGCGCCCATGAGCAGCGAAGCCCTCGCCCAAGCCTTGGGCCAGCCGTTGACACAGGTGCTGGCCGAACTCACTGAACTGGAGATCGACGAGCGGGTGGCATGCGAATACGGCCTGTGGGTAGCGCGCAGCGGTTGAGACGTCAGCTCAGGTAAACTGCGCGGGTTTTCCTTGAGCAGAGGTCGAGATGGTCGGCAATTGGCGCATGCAGCAAGTGGCGCGCGTGGTTCGGGCCGGTGGTGTAATTGCCTACCCTACCGAGGCGGTCTGGGGTCTGGGCTGCGATCCCTGGGACAGCGAAGCGGTGTACCGGCTACTGGCGCTCAAGGATCGACCGGTGGAAAAGGGTCTGATCCTGGTCGCTGGCGATATCGAGGCTTTCGACTTTCTTCTCGACGATCTACCCGAACGCTGGCTGGATCGCCTGGCCGGTAGTTGGCCGGGACCCAATACCTGGCTGGTGCCGCACCGTCAGCGTCTGCCCGAGTGGATCACCGGACAGCACGACAGTGTGGCGCTGCGGGTTAGCGATCATCCGCTGGTGGCCAGGCTTTGCGCACTGACCGGCCCGCTGGTGTCCACCTCGGCCAATCCCGCCGGTCGCCCTTCTGCTCGTTCGCGCTTGCGCGTGGAGCAGTATTTCCCGCGCCAGCTCGATGCTGTTCTTGCTGGCTCGCTGGGTGGTCGCCGAAATCCCAGCACCATCCGGGATGTGCGCAACGGCGAAGTCATACGGGCGAGTTAGACATGGATGGTGCTGCAAGGGCCGAACGTGTTCGGCCTTCACGAACCAGGGACGAATGAACTCGGCCAGCCTTCCAGCCTTACGGCAACAGGATCGTCGATCCCGTGGTGCGCCCTTCTGCCAGCAGGCGTTGGGCTTTGGCGGCTTCGCCGAGCGCAAAGCGCTGGCCGATCTCGACACTGATCCGACCGCTGGCGATCATCTCGAACAGCTCCGCAGCCATGGCCTGAAGCCTCGGTGCGGTGTCTGCGTAGCCGGCCAGGATCGGGCGGGTGACGAACAGCGAGCCCTTCTGCGCCAGTACGCCCAGGTTGACCCCGGTCACCGCGCCGGAGGCGTTGCCGAAGCTGACCAACAGTCCGCGCGGAGCAACGCAATCCAGGGAAATCTCCCAGCTGCTCTTGCCCACCGAGTCGTAGACCACCGGACACTTCTGGCCACCGGTCAGCTCCAGCACGCGCTGCGCCACATCTTCGCGGGTGCGGTCGATAGTGGCCCAAGCCCCCAGTGCTTTTGCGCGCTCGGCCTTCTCTGCCGAGCCGACCACACCGATCAGCTGTGCGCCCAGCGCGTTCGCCCACTGACAGGCAATCGAGCCGACGCCACCGGCCGCTGCGTGAAACAGAATGGTTTCGCCGGCCTGCAACGGATGCACCTGGCGCAGCAGGTATTGCGTGGTCAGACCCTTGAGCATCACCGCTGCCGCCTGCTCGAAGCTGATGGCATCCGGCAGCTTCACCAGATGCCGTGCCGGCAGCACATGGTGTTCGCCGTAGGCACCCAGCGGCCCGGTGGCGTAGGCCACGCGATCACCCACCTGCCACTGTTCGATGCCTTCGCCGACCGCTTCGATCACACCGGCGCCTTCGTTGCCCAGACCCGATGGCAGGCTCGGTGGTGCATAGAGACCACTGCGGAAATAGGTGTCGATGAAGTTCAGGCCGATGGCGTGATTGCGTACGCGCACTTCGCCGGCGGCTGGGGCCGGAACCTCGACCTCAACCTGCTCGAGAACCTCGGGACCACCGTGCTGGCTGAACTGGATACGCTGCGACATAAGGGGCTCCTGAGCGGACGCAAAGAACCTATCCAACCGCTCCGCGCGGCATTCGTCAACCAGGGCGGATGATATGCTTGCGCACAATTTTCGCTCATCCCCGCGTTCGTCCGGGATGTGCCGCGCCACTTCTTGCCAAGGTGATTTCGTGAACGACCGGACCGAAGCCGTCAAAACCTACCTGCTCGATCTGCAGGATCGCATCTGCACGGCGCTGGAAGCCGAGGATGGCGATGCCCGTTTCGTCGAGGACGCCTGGACTCGCCCCGGTGGCGGTGGTGGCCGTACTCGGGTGATCGAGAACGGGGGCCTGATTGAAAAAGGCGGGGTTAATTTCTCCCATGTGCATGGCAGCGGGCTGCCGCCCTCGGCCAGCGCTCATCGTCCCGAACTGGCCGGCCGCGGTTTCGAGGCGCTGGGCGTGTCGCTGGTGATTCACCCGCACAACCCCTACGTGCCGACGTCCCATGCCAATGTGCGCTTCTTCATCGCAGAGAAAGAGGGTGAAGAGCCGGTCTGGTGGTTCGGCGGCGGCTTCGACCTGACGCCCTACTACGGCAATGAGGAAGACTGTATTCACTGGCACCGGATCGCCCGCGACGCCTGCGCACCGTTCGGTGCCGACGTCTATCCGCGCTACAAGGAATGGTGCGACCGCTATTTCCATATCAAACACCGCAACGAGCCGCGCGGCGTTGGCGGGTTGTTCTTCGACGATCTCAACCAGTGGGATTTCGACACCAGCTTCGCCTTTATGCGCGCCGTCGGCGACGCCTATCTGGAGGCCTACCTGCCCATCGTGCGCCGCCGCAAGGCCACGTCTTTCGCCGAGCGTGAGCGTGATTTCCAGCTGCTGCGCCGCGGTCGCTACGTGGAATACAACCTGGTCTACGACCGTGGCACGCTGTTCGGCCTGCAATCGGGCGGGCGTACCGAGTCAATTCTCATGTCGCTGCCGCCGCAGGTCAGTTGGGGTTATGACAAGCATCCCGCCCCCGGCACGCCGGAAGCGCGGCTGACCGAATATTTTCTACAGGACCGCGACTGGCTCGCCGACGCCTGATTTCCTTGCAGCTTGGAGCCTACTCATGGACCGCTACGGTGTTTTCGGCAACCCCATCGGCCACAGCAAGTCGCCGCAGATTCATCGTCTGTTTGCGCAGCAGACGGGCCAGGTTCTCAGCTATGAAGCCTTGCTGGCGCCGCTGGACGATTTTCCCGGTTTTGCCCGGCAATTCTTCGTCACCGGGCGCGGTGCCAATGTCACCGTACCGTTCAAGGAAGAAGCCTGGCGGCTGGCTGACCAGTTGACCGAGCGCGCGCGACGGGCCGGTGCGGTGAATACCCTGCACAAGCTCGACGACGGACGCCTGCTGGGTGATAACACCGATGGCATCGGCCTGGTACGCGACCTGCTGGACGCCGGAGTGACCTTGCAGGGCAAGCGAATCCTGTTGCTGGGTGCCGGTGGCGCGGTGCGTGGCGTGCTTGAACCCTTGCTGGCGCAAGCCCCTGAGTCACTGGTGATTGCCAACCGCACGCGGGCCAGAGCCGAGCAACTGGCCGAAGAATTTGCCGAGCTGGGCCCGGTCAGCGCCAGCGCATTCGAGCAGCTCGATGGTGCATTCGATGTGATCATCAACGGCACTTCGGCCAGCCTTGCCGGCGAGCTGCCGCCGCTGGCCGACGCGCTGATCGCTGCCGGCCAAACCTTCTGCTACGACATGATGTATAGCGCCAAACCCACGTCGTTCTGCCAATGGGCTAGCGATCTTGGCGCGCACAGCCGCGATGGCCTGGGCATGCTGGTGGAGCAGGCGGCGGCGGCTTTCGAGCTCTGGCGCGGTGTACGCCCTGAGTCGACGCCGGTGTTGCTGGCGTTGCGTCGCGAGCTACAAGGCTAAAAGTCTTTAGAAGTGAAACTGGATCTGCTGATGCAAGTGTTGTGGGCGCTCCAACTCATCGACCATGCCGGCGGCGATGCGTCGTAGCTGCACGCGAGGATCATTGCTGGGCAGTCCGTCGATATCACTGAAGTCTTCGATGGACAGGTCCTCGCCGGCGGTACTGGCATCCACCAGCGTCCACCTCAGCGGATGCGATGCGATCAGTTGCCGGGCGGCCGCCAGCTCCGACTCATCGGCGTGGGCATTGAAGTCGGCTACCAATAGCAGACGCTGAACGCCCGCATCGGTCATGCCCGAAAGCAACGAGAACACCGCTTGATACAAGTCCTGCGGCCGGCCAACGACGCTGGCATCGGGCGCCGTCGGAACCGAAGGGCTGTCGAACAGGCAGATGACTCCATGCATGCCAGCCACGCTGCGTGACACGCTGGTGGCATTGAACAGATCGCCGGCCTTGGTGCGCAGCCCTGGTCGGGCAGTCATGGAATTGAAGTCATTGATCAGCGCGACAACCTCGTGCTGCCGGCTCAACAGTTCGCAGAGCACCGCATTGCCCAGACTGGAATGCGCCCCGTAGAGCGCGAACTTGAGGCGCGGCGTTTCGACGTTGAGCATGGCTACGTCCTTCAGCGACGTGTAGCGAGATAGCCGATCAGGGCCACGGCACCGGCCGCCAGCGCCAGGGTGCTCAAGGGATGCTTGCGGGCACAGTCGCTGGCCATGCGTGTGGCTTCGCGGCTGTGCCGGGACAGCGCCTGGCAATGCTCGTCCCAATGGTTATCCTGCCAAAGCGACTCGGCACGCGAGCGCAGATCGTCGAGTTTATGGCGCGAGCCTCGGCTTGCTTCGCGCTTGAGCTCGTCCAGCGCACTCATGAGGTTATGGATTTCGCGTTCGATCTCGTCGCGGGTGGTGGTTTTGCTGCTGAAGCGGGACATGGTGTTCTCCCCTGGATTGATATCTGCTGATTGGACCGCTTGATGGCCTGAAGGTGCGGCGATTCTCTTCTACACTCCCACCGGCATGAACCTGTGGGCGACGGCTTTCCGTATACTGCGCGCCGCGTGGCCGTCCATTTCGTCATTTTATTTTGGTAATCATTGTGAAACTTCGCCATTCCATTTTCGGCCTGCTGCTGGCCTGCAGCAGTGCCATCATCAGTCCCGCTGCGGTAGCGGCTCCGGCAGCGGCCCAACAGGAGCTCGCCTCCGGCAGCGCACTGTTGGTCGACCTGAAAACCAATCAGGTCCTGTATGCGAGCAACCCCGATCTGGTGGTGCCTATCGCCTCGGTAACCAAACTGATGACCGCCATGGTGGCGCTTGATGCCAAGCTGCCGCTGGATGAATACCTGCCGATCACCATACGCGATGCGGTCGAGATGAAGGGTGTCTTCTCGCGAGTCCGCATTGGCAGCGAGATCAGTCGCCGCGAGATGCTCCAGCTGACCCTGATGTCCTCGGAAAACCGCGCGGCGGCGAGCCTGGCGCACCATTATCCGGGTGGTTATGCGGCCTTTATCCAGGCGATGAACCTCAAGGCCAGCGAACTGGGCATGAGCAGTACCCGTTACGTCGAGCCTACTGGTCTGTCGGAGCGCAACGTCTCCAGCGCCAACGATCTGGTCAAGCTGCTGCGCGCCAGCCAGGCCTACCCGCTGATCGAGCAACTCAGCACCCGGTCGGAAAAGACCGTGGCGTTCCGCAAGCCCAACTACACCCTCGGCTTTCGCAACACCAATGCGCTGGTGCGCAAGCCGAACTGGGATATCCAGCTGAGCAAGACCGGCTTCACCAACGCCGCCGGTCACTGCCTGGTAATGCGTACCGTGATGGACCAGCGTGACGTGGCCTTCGTGGTGCTTGACGCCTTCGGCAAGTACACCCACATGGCCGATGCGAATCGCCTGAAAAAGTGGCTGGAAACCGGCAAGGCCACACCGGTGGCACCGGCTGCCCTGGCCTACAAAGCGCAGAAGCAGGCCGAGCGCCGCTTGGCCGGGCAACCGGGGAACGCGGCGATGGCCGAGGCGCGCTGAGCAAAGGCGGGTTTCGCTGCAAGCGGCTGAGGCAGTGACGCTAAGGTAGTGGCTCGGCTGCTTGGCTGAGGCCGGCAATGGCTGCGTCCAGGGCTTCCAGCGAGACCGGTTTGACCAGATGCGTGTCAAAGCCTGCGGCTTTCGAACGCTCGAAATCACGGGTCTGGCCATAGCCGGTGAGTGCCACCAGACGCAGTTCTTCCTGGGAGAACCTGCCTCGCAGAGCAGCGGCCAGATCGTAGCCGTCCATGCCTGGGAGGCCGATATCCAGCACAGCGACATCGGGGTGGAACGTTTGGGTGATCTGCAATGCCTGCAGCGGCTCGCTGGTGGCGACGACCTCATGGCCGTGGTGAGCCAGATAGTCACGCAGGCTTTCCAGCGCATCGATGTTGTCGTCGACCAGCAGTATGCGAAACGCCGAGCCAGCGGCTGCGGGTGTGAAGTCAGGCAGGTTTTGAAGGGTGTTCGGCTGGCTCAGGCGGGGAAGCGAGACCGTGAACGCCGAGCCACAGCCGATGCCCTCGCTGCGGGCCATCACCGTACCCTCATGCAGCTCGACGAAGGTTTTAACCAGCGCCAGGCCGATACCGAGTCCGCCCTTGCCGCGGTCAATGGTGGCTGCGCCCTGCTCGAATATGTTGAAGAGCCTGGGAAACAGCGTCGGGCTGATACCTGAACCGTTGTCCTGCACGGTGATCGCCACCTGCCCTTCGCTGGCTTGCATGGCAATTTCGATTTTGCCGCCGGGATCGGTGTACTTCACCGCATTCGACAACAGGTTGGCAAACACCTGCATCAGCCGGGTCGGGTCGCCGTAGACCCATACCGCCTGTTCCGGCAGGCGTATCGTCAAGCTGTGGCGGCGCTCCTGAACCAGCGTATCGCTGGCTTCGACCGTTCGATGGATCACGCTGCACAGATCGAGCGGCTCGCGTTTGAGTTCGACCTTGCCCTGAATGATGCGGGTCGCGTCCAGCAAGTCATCCAGCAGGTTGGATAGATGTTTTGCCTGGCGTTCGATGATCTGGTGCTCGCGAGGCAGTTGCTGGCCCTTGCTGCGCAGTTTGAGCAGGTCCAGCACGGTGATGATCGGCGCCAGAGGATTGCGCAGTTCGTGCCCCAGCATGGCGAGGAACTCGTCCTTGGCGCGGCTCGCCTGCTCGCGCTCATGGTGGGCGCGGGCGGTCTGCAAGCCTGTGGTTGCCAGCGATGCGGCGGCGCGTAGAAAGGCGAGTTGGGGTTCACTGGGAAAATCATGCTGCTTGGAGCCAAACCAGATGTTTCCGCCGAACTTGCCGTAGCCCATGCTCAGCCGCACGATGCGCATCGGCTGGCGCGGCGTGAATAGCAGATGAACACGCCCATCGGGTAGGCGCGTCTGTTCCCATTCGCGGGTTGCGGCCTCCCATTCGCTACGTTCGGCTGCGTCGATGTATTGGCCGTCCAGACGCAACACGATGTGGCTGGGAGTGTCCGGCAGCAACTTGACGTCGACCATGGTGAAACGCATCGGCACGATGCGCTCGACCGCCTCAATGGTGATCTGCAGAATGGCGGCTCCGTCGCGTCCCGCCCACAACGCAGGTAGCGCCAGCAGGCCCATCAGATCACGGAGGCTGCGGTCTGCGTTGGCGTTATCCTGGTGTTCCGATATCGGTTGATTCATCTAACGGTTCGGCCAGCACAAGGCTGTGAGTTGTTTGGCATAAGGCGCTACGCGGCTGCGCCGGTTTCCCTGTTACGGAGTTCTTCGAGCATCTCGGTTGCAGGCGTGTAGAAAGGGTTTTCCTGCACGATGCCGTTGATCAGTGTCAGCGGATGGGTGCGCAGCAGGTCCATCATCATCGAGCCGTTCAGCTTGGCGATGTCATAGACGCAAATCGCCGGTTGGCGATTTTTCAACAGTACTTCGTTGACCTCTGCCTCGTAGGCGAGAAGATCCTTGTTCACCGCCGCGCCACGGAACGCCCAGTCCATGTTGCCCATGATTCGAACCCTGGAATAACCCGCCTCGGTTGCCTTCTTGCAAACGGCATCCAGTGTCGCAAGCATGCGATCCTTTTCGAAAGCGCCGTTTTCGTCCAGGTAAACGCCCTGCCAGGACTGCAGCTCCAGCTGCCCACAGGCTTCGCAGGCGTGGGTATCGATCCCGCCTGCTGTGAGACGCTCTCTGTGCTGTGACAGGGTGGCAGGGTCGAGGATATGGATGCTCTTTTCGCCCTGGTCCAGCGCTTCCTTGAAAAAGGGGATCAGCACGTCGTATTCCTGCTCGCGGCTATCGAAGAATGCGCAAACATGGAAATGCTCGATGGGGGTGCCAGCCAGTGAGAGGGCGCTCATTACTTATCTCCAGAGTTGAGACCACGCTCAGGCAGCCAAGAATGTAGCCGACGGTGGCGAAGCCCGGATTCTACAGGCTAAAGCAAAGCCGCACCCCAGCACTCGGACTCTCTTCTCGATGAGCGGTTGAGACTTTGGTGCCGATTGTCGGTCAGCGGCGCTATTGCGGTAACGCAAATGAATGACAGGCTTCGGGTAATCGACAGACAATAACGTCCATACTCGCCCAGCCCGATCCGGCGCCGCTCATGTTGCTGCGCCGGCGTCGGCAGGCATGCAGTCTGGCAAGGGAGTCGAAATGACTATCGAATGGTGGTACTGGGCGGTCGGCGGTTTGCTGCTGATCATGCTGGAGCTGGTGATTCCCTCGTTCTTCGTGATCTGGTTCGGCCTCGGCGCCCTGCTGGTCGGCGGCGTCTTGCTGGTGGCCGGCGAACTGTCACTGACCGTGCAGTTGCTGATCTGGGCACTGGCATCGCTGGCCATGGTGGTGGTGTGGTTCCGGGTCTTCCGGCCCAGTCGGCACAGGACGCTGATCGGCACCGCTGCCGGCGAAGTGATCGGCGAGGTGGGCCTGCTGGTCGGCCAGGTCGAACCCTTCCAGCGTGGCAAGGTGCGTTTCCAGCGGCCCATCCTCGGCGCCGAGGAGTGGGCCTGCGTGGCCGATCAAACGATCAGTGCCGGCGAGCGCGTGCGGCTGGTGTCCGTCGAAGGCAGCTATCTGAAGGTCGTCAAGGCCTGAGAAGATTTTTTAAAGGAATAGAGATATGAATGCGGGACTGATCATTGCTGCTGTCATTGTTGTTTTCATCGTCGTCACCATTGCCAAGGGCGTACGCCTGGTCGCCCAGGGTGAGGAATGGGTGGTCGAGCGCCTCGGCAAATACCACAGCACCCTGCGTCCGGGGCTGAACATCCTGATTCCCTACCTGGATCGAGTGGCCTACAAGCTGGTGACCAAGGACATCATCCTCGACGTGCAGGAACAGGAAGTCATCACGCGCGATAATGCGGTGATCCTCACCAACGCGATTGCCTTTATTAAGGTCACCGACCCGGTCAAGGCAGTGTACGGCATCACCGATTTCTCCGAAGCGATCCGTAACCTGATCATGACCACCCTGCGCTCCATCGTCGGTGAGATGGAGCTGGACGAAGCGCTGTCTTCGCGCGACCGGATCAAGGCACGCCTGCGTGAAAGCATTGCCGACGAAGCGGTGGACTGGGGCCTGACCGTCAAGTCGGTGGAAATCCAGGACATCAAGCCGTCGGAATCCATGCAGCGTGCAATGGAGCTGCAGGCCGCTGCCGAACGCGAACGCAAGGCCACCGTGACCCGTGCAGAGGGCGCCAAGCAGGCGGCCATCCTCGAAGCCGAGGCCCGTCTGGAATCGGCCCGGCGCGATGCCGATGCCCAGGTCATGCTGGCTGAAGCCTCGGCGGAGGCGATTCGCCGGGTGAGCAGCTCCATCGGCAGCGAAAGCGGCCCGATGATGTACCTGCTGGGCGAGAAATACATCGCCGCGCTGGACAAACTCAGCCAGAGCAACAACGCCAAGACGGTGCTGCTGCCTGCCGACATTCAGGAAACCTTGCGTGGCGTGGTCGGCAAGCTTGGCGCGCGTGGCTGATCGGCTGATCGCTGCGCCAACTAGAAACAAGACCGTCACAGCTTGCCGCATCGACCGCCAGCCCGTGCGCGTGCGCATCAGGTGGTCGAGTGTTGCGGCGATGCAACAAGCGTGAGAGCCCCTGGCGCGCGGAATCTGGCATCCGCACCCGCCTGGGATTGTTCTGCGACGGCCACTGCCACGGTTCGGTGAGGCGCTAGCCGCGCTGCTCGCCTGAGTGCGGAGCCGTCACCCCATCCAGCGATGAACAGCCACGCTGTGCACCGTCCTGAATGACGCTGAAGCTGCCGTCCGTCTCCAGCACCACCGCCTCGATGCCCTTCTGCGCCGCCATCCCGCTGCTGCGAATCGCCGCCCTCACCTCGTCTTCTGTCACCCGCGCTGTCCGCAACGCATCGCCGAGAAAGCGCCCGCGATAGAACAACAGCGCCGGTTCGCCGGTGATCATCTTGCGAAACCACGCCGCACGCACACTCGACCAGGTAACCACGTACTGCAGCCCGATCAGCAACGCCAGTGCGAGCACGCCCTGCGCCAGCGACACATCCTGGTTCAGCAGGATGGTGGCAAAGGTCGAGCCCAGCGCCACGGTGATCACCAGATCGAAGGCATTCATCTTCGACAACGTCCGCCGTCCCGACAGGCGCAACAGCAATACCAGGCTGATATAGGCCAGCACGCCAACCACCAGAGTGCGTACCAGCGCCGTTGCGCTACTGAAAAACATGCCTTCCACATCCACCTCCTAAGCTGACTTGTACAGGGTAGACCGGGCTTGGTGGAGGGAATTGCAGCCAACGCTACCGAGCGGCCACCCGATAGGAAGAAGGTGCGCAAGAGGAGCCACTCACTCCGGCGCTCGCCTCCGTTGAACGCCCCTCACTCGGCCCGGTCGGAAACTAGACAGCCACCGGGGACACCTGCATGAGTACTTCGAGCAATCTGTTTTGGGCCGCCGTGGCGATCGGGGCGGTGACGGGCATGCGCAGCCTGTTGGCGCCGGCGATGGTCAGCCGGGCGTTGGACGGACGGGATGATCTCGACGGTGCGGGCGAGGCGGCACAGTGGCTGACGTCGAACGTGGCGCGCAAGGCGCTGGTGCCACTGGCGGCCAGCGAGATGCTCGGCGACAAGATGCCCTTTGCCCCGGATCGCACGATTGTCCCTTCGATGATGTTTCGCGCGCTCTCTGGCAGCGTAAGTGCAGCGGCGCTGGCGGGTGTGCGGCGCGAGCCGGTATTGCTGCCGGCGTTGCTCGGCGCGACGGCGGCGCTGATTGCTGCAAAGGTCGGGCTGGGCCTGCGCAAGCCTTATCAGCCAAGGCCGCTGCTCAACGCAGCACTCGGGTTAACCGAGGAATGTCTGGCGCTGAGCCTTGGCAAGGCCGGGTTGCGGCAGGCGCTGGGTGCGGGCCGGCGCGGGCGCGGGCGATAAAGCATCAGGCCGTAAACCTTGCAGGGTTTGTCCGGCAAAGCAGCAATGCTGCGCAAAGGCGTGGAACAGGCGTTGCCGTTTGTTCCACGCGGCTGAGTCAGTCTGCGGAGACGCCGGTCTTGTGGGGGTTGCTCTGCAGCAGGCGGGCATGAGCCGCGGGATAGCGATAGGCGAAGGTGGCGTGTTGTTCGGCCAGTTCGGCCTGCATGGCCTCTCGCTCATGGGCCGGCAGTTTGGCCAGGTATTTTCGGGTGATCGCGTACTTGGCCGCCATCAGGGCGTCGACAGCTTCGCGCTGTTCACGTTCGAGCGCTTTGGCGCGGCGTTCGCGCAGGGCCTGCTGATCGGTGTGCATATTGCCGCCTTCATGCAGCACAAAGGCGCTTTTTGAGTCCCCTTGCGTCTGGTCCATGGCCGGTGCGGCGGCCCAGACGCTGGACAACACAGGCAGGCAAACCAGCAGGCAGGACGTGACGGTTCTCGGCATGTTCATGGCGTGGTTCTCGGCTGGCATGGGCAACGGCCAGAATACGCGAGGTTTATCGTGCTGTTGCCGCGCCAATCGCCGCAGGGGTTCCGGTAAACAACGGGCACGCATCGTGCGGCCCGTCATTACCTGTGGATCGCTACCTGTGGATCGCTGTCAGCTTGGACGCTGGATCACGCAGATGCGCTCGCGACTCGTTCCGGGCAGAGCGGTGTCGACGCCTGGGGTGCCGTGGCCTGTGGTTCCGGCGCCGGTTGGGGCTGTGGTGGCGGTGGTTTCAGGGTAGCCCGTACCGGCTCGTTTGGCGGCACCGCCAATGTCGTAGCGTCCGGTGTCGGCAGAGCTTCTGTCGTCATAGTCGGTCGAGACGGTATCGGTGTGGCCTGCGCTCGCCGGACCTGCAGCGAGCGACTCGCCTGGCGTAGCGGCTGCGGAGCCAGCAAAGTGCTTGTCGAGATGACTGTCACCGCCGGTCGCGCCTGCATAGGGGCTGGTAGGGCCGGCATAGCCGTGCGTTGCCGCCGTATCGACGGTACCGCCTCCGTGTTCGTGGATGTCGATGGCGCCGTTGTACTCCAGCGCATCGCGCGCCCTGATCAGCTGATCTTCGTCGGTCACGTCCACGGCAATCACCAGGGCGCCACGGCGTATCGCATCCGGATAGGCCGTCGCGTAGTGGCGATGCTGTTCATGGGGTTCGTTACCGAATAGCGACTGAAAGAACTGCGCGACCCGGGAATCATGCTGGGTGCGATCCAGGCTGTCATCAGTGGTGGAGTAGGGGCTGTCGTAGGCATGGATTTCTGCGGTGTCGGCGCCTACAGCGTGAACCTGTTCCCGTGGAATGCCGCGCGACATCAGGTCGCCACGGGTGCGGTTGGCATCGGTCAGCGTTGCAAACGCTGCTACCAGTGTATGTCTCATGATCCACCTCACGTTGTGTTGAACAACCGGGTTGCCGTGCACTGTGCTACCCCGGCACGACGGCAGTGCGCATGGCCAGTGATACAGGCATGCAAAAGCAGCGCTCATGGAATCTTGAGTGCGCGGCTACTGCCAGAGTTCAGCGTGGAGGATCAGCGGTCGGCGGGGTTGTATTACGCGGGGAAGGTGGAAAGGCTGTGCCGTTTCCACCTGAACCGGAGCGGGCTGCGAGTCAGTCCAGATCTGCCGCACTGTGACGCTCGGGGACCTGTTCCGACTCCTCGCCCCAGGTGCGGTTGACCTTGCGCCCGCGAACCACGGCAGGCCGTGCGGCAATCTCGTTGGCCCAGCGCTGCACATGGCGGTAACGCTCAACGGAGAGGAATTCCCCCGCCTCGTACAGCTCGCCGAGAGCGAGAACCCCATACCAGGGCCAGATCGCCATGTCGGCGATGCTGTACTCGTCCCCTGCGACGTAGCGATTTTCAGCCAGCTGGCGATCCAGAACATCGAGCTGGCGCTTGGTCTCCATGGCGTAGCGGTTGATCGGGTATTCGTATTTTTCCGGCGCGTAGGCGTAGAAATGCCCGAAGCCGCCACCGACAAAAGGTGCCGAGCCCATCTGCCAGAACAGCCAGTTCAGGGTCTCGGTACGTGCCCGAAGTTCGGTAGGCAGAAAGGCACCGAATTTTTCTGCCAGGTAGACCAGAATCGAGCCGGACTCGAACACCCGCAGGGGCTCGCCTTCGACGCTGTGATCGGCCAGCGCAGGGATTTTCGAGTTGGGGTTGACCTCGACGAAGCCGCTTGAAAACTGATCGCCATCACCGATCCTGATCAGCCAGGCGTCGTACTCGGCGCCGGCATGGCCGAAGGCGAGCAGCTCTTCAAGCATGATGCTGACCTTGACGCCATTGGGCGTGGCCAATGAGTAGAGCTGCAGCGGATGCCTGCCCACCGGCAACGCCTGCTCGACCCGTGCACCAGCGGTTGGCGCATTGATGCTGGCGAACTTGCCGCCGGAAGGCGCGTCGTGGGTCCAGACCTTGGCTGGTACGTAAGTGGGATCGGACATGGCGGTCTCCTTGAGCAGTTACAGGGGCTGCGCAGCATGCTACGCCATTGCGGCGGGGTTGAAACCAAAGCGGTCAAGTTGCGCGAGGACGCTGCCGTTCTGGCTGAGGGGCGCCGCCAGAGCGTACAGGGCATCCGCGCCGATCGTCACACAGCAGAGCTTTGGTCGTTCGGCGTCAGCGGTACCCTGACCGTAAAGGTCGTGCCCTGGTCGGCACTTGAATCGACTTCGATACAGCCCTGGTGGCCGGGGAAGCCGTGCGGGTGCGCTCCATGCACCGTAGCGGCAGGGAATGACGACGCGATCAGCTGGCCATGGCTGCCGGCAATTTCGTTTCGGTGGCGTAACCGCGAGGATTGTTGCTCTGCCAGCGCCAGGCATCGGCGAGCATGGTCACCAGGTCCCTTTCCGCGCGCCAGCCCAGTTCCGCCCAGGCCTTGTTCGGGTCGGACCAGCACTGGGCGATGTCGCCCGCCCGGCGCGGTTTGATCGCGTGCGGCAGGCGCCGGCCTGTGACTTCCTCGAAGGCGGTGATCATCTCGCGTACCGAATGACCCTTGCCGGTGCCAAGATTCCACACGCTGACCCCGCGGACCTGCTCCAGCCGATCCAGCGCCTTGAGATGGCCTTTCACCAGATCCACCACGTGGATGTAGTCGCGAATGCCGGTGCCATCCGGGGTCGGGTAGTCCGCGCCGTAGACGTTGAGCTGTTTGCGCCGCCCGACGGCCACCTGAAGCATGTAGGGCAGCAGATTGTTCGGCACCCCGTTGGGGTCTTCGCCGATCAGCCCGGATTCATGTGCGCCGATCGGATTGAAATAGCGCAACAGGCCGATGGACCAGCGCGGGTCGGATTCGGCCAGGCCCTTGAGCACGCTTTCGGCCATCAGTTTGGACTGGCCGTAGGGGTTGGTCGGTGTGCCGGTCGGTCGATCCTCGGTGATGGGCATCACCGGCGACTCGCCGTAGACCGTCGCGGAGGAGCTGAACACCAACCGGAAGACCCCTGCTTCGGCCATCGCCTGACACAGCGCGATGCTGCCGCTGACGTTGGTTTCGTAATAGCGCAGGGGTTCGCGCACGCTTTCGCCCACGGCCTTGAGCCCGGCGAAGTGCATCACCGCCCGGATCGGGTAGGCGGCGAAGAGCGCGGTCAGCAGCGCCCGATTGCGCACGTCGCCTTTGACAAAGTGCGGCGTTCGCCCGCTCAGGTGCGAGACACGCTCGAGTGCGGTTTTCGAGCTGTTGCAAAGGTTGTCCAGTACCAGCACTTCTTCGCCTGCCAGAAGCAGCTCCAGTACGGCATGTGAGCCGATATACCCCGCTCCGCCAGTGACCAGAATCATCTATATCCACCTCCGCAATGCAATTAGTGGACGCGCACGGAACACACCGAGGCTGTCGTCAAGACAGCGCCGCAGAGCATTTCCAGAGTGGGATCGGCCGGGCCGGGCGCAGGAACGGTTGTGCGCGCAAAGCGGGGTCGAGTCGAAATCAGGCGTCCTGCAGTAGATGACGGGCAGGATGCCAGGCAAGTTCAACCCGTCCGCCGACCGGCAGATGACGGAGGGTGTGCGGACGTGGAACAGGGGAACCGCCGGCGGCTTTGTGTCGTCCATTACCGGCGAACGGCGCGCCCGAAACCGAACTATTGGCTGCCGTGCACGCCTTATATGTTGCGCAGGGCAGCGCCGAATTCACGCGCGATGCAGCGGACGGGACGCTGACAGCACCGCCACCCGTACCGAGGTTTCTCATGAGCTGGGCAGGCCCCTTTCAGTACGAGATTGGCAAATCCCCCCACAAGTCTGCCGAGCCGGCCGAAGTGGTTTTTGATGAGCAGGTGCCGACACTGCTGTGTCTGTCCCATCTGCGCTGGAGCTTCGTCTATCAGCGCCCGCAGCATCTGATGTCGCGCTTCGCCCGGGATTTCAACGTGCTGTTCTGCGAGGAACCGATTCCCACCGAGGATGCCCAGCCCTGGCTGGAGGTGCGCCCCGAGGAAAATGGCGTGCAAGTGCTGATTCCGCGTCTTCCTGCCGGTTGTGTGGGCGAAGCCGCCGAGCGTGTCCAGCGCAGCCTGCTGGATGGCTATCTGGCCAAGCTCGGCGTCAGCGAATTGCTGCTCTGGTACTACACGCCGATGAGTCTGGCGTTTTCCAACCATTTGCAACCGAAGCTGACCATCTATGACTGCATGGACGAGCTGTCGGCTTTTCATGGTGCGCCACCGCAGTTGATCGAACGCGAAGTTGAGCTGATGCGCCGTGCCAATCTGGTGTTTACCGGTGGCCACAGCCTGTTTGAGGCCAAGCGCCAGCGTCATGACAATGCTCATCCATTTCCCAGCAGCGTCGATGTCGAGCATTTTGCCGCCGCGCGCCGTCCGCAGCACGTTCCGGACGACCAGGCCGAGATTCCTCACCCGCGTCTGGGCTTCTACGGCGTGATCGACGAGCGCCTAGACCTCGAACTGATTGAGCAGATCGCGCGGATGAAGCCGGAGTGGCAGATCGTGCTGATCGGCCCGGTGGTGAAGATCGATCCTGAGCTGCTGCCGCAACGCGACAACATCCACTATCTCGGTGGCAAGACCTACGACGAGCTGCCGCAATACCTGTCCGGCTGGGACGTGGCGATCATGCCGTTCGCACTGAACGCCTCGACCCGTTTTATCAGCCCGACCAAGACGCCCGAATACCTGGCGGGCGGCTGCCCGGTGGTCTCCACGCCGATTACCGATGTGGTGCGCACGTATGGCGACACCGGCATCGTGCGCATCGCCGACAGCGCCGAGGCCTTCGTCGCCGCCTGCGAGGCTGCGCTGGCCGATGCCGAGGACCGCGATGCGCTGCTGGCCAAGGCCGACGAGATCCTCGGCGACATGTCCTGGGATCACACCTGGAGCTTGATGAAGGAGAAGATGCAATGCGCGATATGAGCCCGCAGGACAGCCATCCCGAACGTCTCGGCGGGGCTGGCGGCGAGCTGTCGAAGCGCCGCAAGGGCTTCGACTACCTGATCGTCGGCGCCGGTTTCGCCGGCAGCGTGCTGGCCGAGCGGCTGGCCGCTGGGTTGAACAAGCGCGTGCTGGTGGTTGACCGGCGTCCGCACATCGCCGGCAACGCCTACGACTACCACGACGAATCGGGCGTGCTGATCCATCGCTACGGCCCGCACATCTTCCATACCAACGCCCAGCGCATCGTCGATTACCTGTCGCGCTTCACCGAGTGGCACCCCTACGAGCATCGGGTGCTGGCCCAGGTGGATGGCCAGCAAGTGCCGATCCCGATCAACCGCACCACGCTGAACAGGCTCTACGGCCTGAATCTGCAGACCGATGAGGAAGCCGGTGACTACCTGGCCAGCCGCGCCGAGCCGGTGGAGAACATCCAGACCAGCGAAGACGTGGTGATCAACGGCATCGGCCGCGAGCTGTACCAGAAGTTCTTCCGCGGCTACACCCGCAAGCAGTGGGGGCTGGACCCGTCGCAGCTGGACAAGTCCGTCACCTCGCGCATCCCCACGCGCACCAACACCGATGACCGTTACTTCTCTGACACCTTCCAGCAGATGCCGCTGCATGGCTATACGAAGATGTTCGAGAAGATGCTCGACCACCCCAACATCAAGGTGATGCTCAACACCGACTACCGGGAAATCCGTGACGAGGTGCAGCATGACCACCTGATCTTCTGCGGCCCCATCGACGAATACTTCGATTACCGCTTCGGCAAGCTGCCGTATCGCTCGCTGAAGTTCGAGCACAAACAGCTCGATCAGGAACAGTTCCAGGCGGTCGGTACGGTCAACTACCCGAGCGAGGACGTGCCCTACACGCGTATCAGCGAGTACAAGCACCTCACCGGCCAGGTTCATCCGAAGACCAGCATCACCTATGAATACCCCTCGGCCGAAGGCGATCCCTACTACCCGATCCCGCGACCGGAGAACGCCGAGCTGTACAAGCGTTACCAGCAGCTGGCCGAGCAGACGCCGGGTGTGACTTTCGTCGGGCGGCTGGGCACCTACAAGTACTACAACATGGATCAGGTAATCGGTCAGGCGCTGGTGCTGTACAAGCGCATCGAGGAAGCCGAACGGGTGCCGCTCGAAACGCCTGGATTGGCTGCGCGGTCATAGTTGCCGCGAAAGCCGTCATTCACCGGAGACAGAGGTCAGGATGCATCACCCCAGTCTGTTCAACAGTTTCTTCCTTGGCGGTTTCGAGTGCTCTACCCATCGCCGCGCAGACGGTCGCCGGCTCGACTTGCTGGCTGCCACGGGACATGACCGCTGGGCGCAGCAGGACTATGCCGCGCTGCAGCGCTACGGTATCCGCACCGTGCGCGACGGTTTGCGCTGGCATTTGATCGAGCGCCGGCCGGGTGAGTACGACTGGTCCAGCTTTCTGCCGCAACTTTATGCTGCGCATGCCACCGGCACTCAGGTGATCTGGGATCTGTGCCATTACGGCTGGCCGGACGATGTGGATATCTGGCGGCCCGGTTTCGTTGAACGTTTCGCCCGTTTCGCCGCCGCCGCTGCACGGCTGATCCGCGATGAAACTGACCGTGCGGCCTTTTATGCACCGATCAACGAGATCTCCTTCTGGGCCTGGGCCGGTGGCGACAAGGAACTGTTGAACCCCATGGCCAGCGGACGCGGCGCCGAACTCAAGCACCAGCTGATACGTGCCAGCATCGCCGCCATCGAGGCGATTCGCGAAGTGGATACACAGGCACGCTTCGTTCAGGTTGACCCGGCCATTCATGTGCGTGCCGGCAATGACCGGCCCGGCCCGCAGCGTGAAGCGGAGAACGCCCGTCTGGGCCAGTTCGAGGCGTGGGACATGCTCTGCGGCAAGGCCTGGCCCGGCCTGGGCGGCAAGCCGGAATACCTCGATATTCTCGGCATCAACTACTACTCGAACAACCAGTGGTATCTGGGCGGGCCGACCATCGAGCGTGGCCACCCGGATTACCGTCCGTTTGTCGGCATCCTCGCTGAAATTCACCAGCGCTATGGGCGTCCGCTGCTGGTGGCTGAAACCGGCGCCGAAGGTGACCTGCGCGGCGACTGGCTGCGCTATGTCAGCGAGCAGGTGGGGCTCGCCCAGCAGCGCGGCGTGCCGGTAGAAGGGATTTGCCTCTACCCCGTCCTCGATTACCCCGGCTGGGATGACGAGCGTCATTGCCCGACCGGCCTGCTGGGCTTTGCCGATGCGGCAGGACGGCGAGAGGTGCACAGTGGCCTGGTCGATGAGCTGCGTTTGCAGCAGACCCGCTTCGGCGTTCAGGAACCCCGAACACCTGCGGACCGGGTCATCGCATGAACGCCCCGGCGCGGGCGGATGCCGAGGTGCTGCCCAGCAGACCGCTGGCGTTCCTCTGGCGCTACGTTCGCGCACGACCCTGGCACTTCGGCGGCCTGCTGGGCCTGGTAGTCAGCGCCTCGATCTGCGCAGTGGCAGTGCAGTACGGCATGAAACTGCTGGTCGATGCCATGGCACAGAGCGGCAGCAACCGGGGTGCGGCCAATGTCTGGCTGCCGTTGTGGCTGTTCCTCGGTCTGATCGTGATGGAAAACGTGTTCTGGCGGCTGGGCGGCTGGCTGGGTTGCCGTACCGTGGTGGCCAGTTGCGTGGATATCCGCGTCGATCTGTTCCAGTACCTCACCGGCCACCCCATGCGCTACTTCAACGAGCATTTTGCCGGCTCGCTGGGCAATCGCATTTCCGCCGTTGGGCAGGCTGCCGGCGCGATTTACGGTGGTCTGGCCTGGAAGGTGGTGCCGCCCATCGTGGACTTCATCGGTGCGGTGGTGGTGCTGCTTACCGTGGACTGGCGCATGGCCGTGGCGCTGGTGCTGTTCGTGTTGCTGGTGGCGCTGCTGATCACCGGCTTTGGCATTCGCGGGCGCAGCAAGCATCAGCGCTTTGCCGCCCAGGCCGCACGGGTCGGTGGCGAGCTGGTGGATGCAGTGTCCAACGTCTGGACCATCAAGGCCTTCTCCGCCCGGGACCGTGAGGCCGAGCGCCTGGCGCAGGAAATCGGCTACGAAGCCCGCGCGCAGCGGCGCAGCTGGATGTATCTGGAAAAGGCGCGGGTGATGCACGACATCTGTCTGTCGCTGATGGCCGGAGGCATGCTGGTCTGGGCGATTCGCAGCTGGATCGGCGGCGAAGTGACCGCCGGTGACGTGGTGCTGGTCAGCGCTCTGACCTTCCGCATTCTGCACGGCTCGCGTGACCTCGCCCTGGCGCTGGTGGATACCACCCAGCAGATCGGCGCCATCGCCGACACCCTGCGCATCATCAACCAGCCCCACGGCCTGGAAGACCCGGAGCCGGCGCTGACGCTGGAAGAAGGCGATATCGACTTCGAGCATATCCGCTTCGCCTACCCGGAGCGTGGGCCGGTATTCGAGGATTTCAGCCTGCGCATTCCGGCGGGGCAGTCGGTGGGCATTGTCGGCGCGTCAGGCTCCGGCAAGTCGACCCTGCTGGCGCTGCTGCAGCGGCTGGATGATGTGCAGGCCGGACAGATCCTGATTGACGGACAGGATATCCGGCATGTGAGCCAGGACAGCCTGCGCGGGAAGATCGCCGTGGTGCCCCAGGAAACCGCGCTGTTCAACCGCAGCATTCTGGAAAACATCCGCTATGGTCGTCCCGAGGCCAGCGACGAGGAGGTCTTTGAGGCAGCGCGGCACGCCTTCTGCGACGCCTTTATCCGCGCGCTGCCCTTGGGTTATCAGACGCTGGTCGGCGAGCGCGGGGTGATGCTCTCCGGGGGCCAGCGCCAGCGCCTGGGTATCGCCCGCGCCTTCCTCAAGGATGCACCGATCCTGATCCTCGACGAGGCCACTTCCGCACTGGATACCCAGTCCGAGGCGGAAATCCAGGATGCGCTGAACCAGCTGATCCAGGGCCGTACCGTGGTGGCGGTGGCGCACCGGCTGTCCACGCTGGCCAACTTCGAGCGCATCGTGGTGCTGCGCGACGGGCAGATCGTCGAGGACGGCCCGCCCCATGAACTGCGCACGCGTGGCGGCGAGTTCGATGCCTTGTGGCGTATGCAGGCCGAGGGCTTCAAGGCGCAATCTGATCCCGCCGTATGAAGCACGTGGCACGGCGTAGGGTGGAAAACTGCGAAGCATTTTCCACGCGTCGTGGAAGAGACCCGGAAAAAGACGGTGGATAAGCTTCGCGTTATCCACCCTACGCCTGAACTTCGCCGGGCTTTGCTAGCCTCAATCCAGGCAGGAGGCAACCATCCGAGCGGAGACTCGCGCACCAGAAGGAGGCATTCATGTCGGACCATCACACCTATAAGAAGATCGAGATCGTCGGCTCGTCGCGTAACAGCGTCGATGAGGCCATTCGCAACGCCATTGCGGAAGCGAGCAAGACCCTGCAGAACGTCGAGTGGTTCGAGGTGGGCGAGATCCGCGGGCACGTCACGGACGGCCAGGTTGCGCACTTTCAGGTCACGGTGAAGATCGGTTTCCGTCTCAACGGCAGCTGATAGGTTGTCGGAGGGCTGAACGCGTTAGGCCTATGAGGGCGCTGGCCGCTGGCCGGATAAATCCGGCCCTTGCGTACGGTCGTGCCGGCGCCAGCGCTTTCGGGATGACCGCCAATCTGGGCCGAACGTGTTCGGCCTGCGGGATATCGTCAGCGACTGCAGGCCGGGCTTTGCTTGGCGATGTCCCTGTTAGCTGTTGCAGGCACTTGAGGTGTGAGGAGCCTTTTGTGGGAGCGGCTTCAGCCGCGAATTTCGCGGATAAATCCGCACAAAAGCAGCATTACTTCACCAACACGTAACTGGGCACAGCCTTCACTTCAGCCCGGCGAGAATCTCGAAGGCACGGTGACGGTCGGCGGTCTCGTAGAGGTCGCAGGTGAAGATCAGTTCGTCGGCCTGGGTCTGTTCCAGCAGCACATCCAGACGTGCTCTGACCTTCTCCGGCCCGCCGATCAGCGCCAGCCCGAGGAAGTCACCCACCGCCTGCTGTTCATGGGGCAGCCACTGGCCCTGCATGCTCTTGACCGGCGGGCGCAGCACCAGGCTCTGGCCACGAATCAGCGAGAGGATGCGCTGGTAGACGCTGGTGGCCAGATATTCGGCCTGCTCGTCGCTGTCGGCGGCGATCAGCGGCACGCCGAGCATCACGTAGGGCTTGTCGAGCACTCGGGAGGGCGTGAAGTTGTCGCGGTAGAGCTTGATCGCCTGATGCATGAAGCGCGGCGCGAAGTGCGAGGCGAAGGCGTAGGGCAGGCCTTTGGCCGCCGCCAGCTGGGCGCTGAACAGGCTGGAACCCAACAGCCAGATCGGCACGTTGCTGTCCACGCCGGGCATGGCGATCACCCGCTGGTTGGGCTGGCGCGGACCCAGCAGCAGTTCCAGCTCTTCGACATCGGCAGGAAAATCATCGGCGCTGCCCATGCGGTCGCGGCGCAGCGCATGGGCGGTGAACTGGTCGGCGCCCGGAGCGCGGCCCAGACCCAGCTCGATTCGACCGGGGTACAGCGCCTCAAGGGTGCCGAACTGCTCGGCGATCACCAGCGGCGCATGATTGGGCAGCATCACCCCACCGGCGCCCAGGCGAATCCGTGAAGTATTAGCGGCCAGATAGCCGATCAGCACCGACGTCGCGGCGCTGGCGATGCCGTCCATGTTGTGGTGCTCGGCCACCCAGAAACGCTCGAAGCCGAGCCTTTCCACGTGCTGCGCCAACGCCAGAGCGTTGTGCAGCGCCTCTGCCGGCGTGCCATCGTCGCGGATGGGCGCCAGATCCAGAGCGGAAAACAGGGTCTGTGAAATACGGGACATCGTCTACCTCGAATTCAGTAACAGTGTTCGGCTTCGGCCTGCACCAGCACATTGCGCTGTTCATCGCGCAGCCAGCCTTGGGGGGTGAAGCCCAGTGAGCGGGCCTGGAACAGGTAGCGCTTGCCGGCTTCAAAGTTGTCGTAATTCACCACCAGGGTGCAGCGCATGGTGTGGGTTTCGCCAAACAGGCCGAAACCGCCGCTACTGATCTCGAACTCGTAGCGCGCTTCAAGTTCATGCGCCCCCGGTGGCACTTGGAAATAGCGGCCATCATAGGTCCGTTTGCCGTCCAGGCGGTCGGACATGAAGATATCGGTGGTCTGGGCCGTCATGTCCACCCAGGCCATGTTCGGGTCGGGGGGCGGCAGTGGGCTGGCGCAACCACCCAGGGTGAGGGCAAGCAGGAGGATGAGCGGCAGGCGCATGGTGGCAAGCTCCGAGTTGGCTACAGCGGAGCCTGCGCCAGATGCCGGTTCTTTTCAACGCGCTCAGCGTTTGGCGAGGTTGCCGCAACCCTGTTCGGTGGCACGTGCCAGCAGTGTCTGATGCTGGTCGTAGAGTCTGGCCCAGGGGCGGAAGCCGTAGCCGCCAGCGACCAGTCGATAGCGTGCGCCGGCGGTGAAGCGGTCGTATTCGAGGCTCAGCTTGCAGTCGCGCTGCAGCGGTTCGCTGTTCTGGCCGATATCGGCGCTCCCGACCTGGAAGCGATAGCGCATCTCCAGTGTGCGGCTGCCGGGTCGGACCTGGAAATAGCGATCGTCCTCCAGGCTGCGCCCGTCTACCGCCAGCGCCTGCAGGTCGGTCTTCGCCAGCGGCGCAAGTTCGATCCACGCCTGAGCGGGGTCGGGTTTGGGCATCCACAGCGAGCAGCCGGCGAGACTCGAAACGAACAGGGTGAGGGCGATACGGCGCATGGAAAAGCTCCGGCTGGAGAAATCAGGAACAAGAGGCGATGGTGCGCCCGGTATTGCAACGCGCGGCATCGGCTCGGTAGGGTGCCCGCTGCGCACCAGGCGCCAGCCCCATTCAGCAACCGGTTCCCCAATGCCGAAGCCCAACGCCGCCTTGATCGACCGCCTTCACCTGCGCTGGGTTCCCCTGCTGCTTGCCGTCGGTCTGAATGGCTGTAGCAGTTACTACGGTCAGCTGGCGGTGGGGCAGCTGGAGGTGTTGCGCCAGCGTCAGCCCGTGGCTGCCCTGATCGCCGATGAAGCCCAGGATGCCAACCTGCGTCAGCGCCTCGAACAGGCCCTGCAGGCGCGTGCTTTCGCCAGCCGGGCGCTGGGCCTGCCGGACAATGACAGCTATCACTTTTATGCCGACCTGCAGCGGCCCTATGTGGTGTGGAACCTGTTCGCCACCGAGGAATTCTCCGTGTCACCGCGTGAACACTGCTTCCCCATCGCCGGCTGCGTGGCCTACCGCGGCTACTACCGCCAGGGTGCGGCGCGTGGTGCGGCGGCGCGGTTGCAGGCTGAAAGGCTGGATACCCATGTCGCTGGCGTGGAAGCCTACTCGACCCTCGGCTGGTTCGATGACCCGCTGCTCAACACCATGTTGCGGCGCAACGACGAGCAGCTGGCCGGGCTGATCTTCCACGAGCTGGCGCACCAGCAGTTGTACCTGCCGGGCGACACGGCGTTCAGCGAGTCCTACGCCAGCTTCGTTGAGCGCGAAGGCTTGCGCCAGTGGCGGATCAGCCGCGGCTTGCCGGAGCAGGACCAGCAAGCCCAACGGCATTACCGGCAACTGGTCGAATTGCTGCTGGCCACCCGTGAGCGGCTGAATGAGCTGTACGCCTCACAACGCTCCGAAAGCGAGATGCGACAGCTTAAGCAATTCGAGTTCATGCGCCTGCGTCAGGCCTACCGGACCCTGCGCGATAGCCAGTGGAATGGCGATCGGCGCTTCGATCGTTGGTTCGCCCAGCCGCTGAACAACGCCAGCCTGCTGCCGTTCGGGCTGTATGACCGCTGGGTGCCGGCTTTTGCGGCGCTGTTCGAGCAGAACGGCAGGGGCTGGCAGCGTTTTCACGCCGCCGTGGCGGCGCTCGCCCGGCATTCCGCCGACGAGCGGGAGGCACGGCTCAGGCAACTGGCGGACTGAATAGACGAAGCGGCGCGACCGCCTGGTACGGCTGCTCCAGACCGTCTGATTCTCTGCCTGAACCCTCATGTTTGCCGTTCATCGACGACGATCACCTCACTGCCGATAAACGGCACGAATCCTTTTGCCGGCCCTCCGGTCCCCTTTAAAGATCGCCCATGTTCATGGCTGCGATTCCGATGCCTGATTCCCACGCATAACAACGGAGGCTCCATGGAGACCATTTCCGGAATTCTCGACAACAAAGGCACGCCCCTGGAGAAACAGAAATTCACATGGAAGGAAATGGCCGGCCAGCCGATCAGCAAGCTCGATGACGATGCCTTTACCCGTGTCCGCATCATCCTCATGAACGGGGTCGAGACCGACGCCCTGCGCCTGAGCCACGGCATCGCCCGCTTCAACAAGGAACTGCGCCTGCCGCTGGCGCAGATCCGGCGTACCGAGCAGCACCAGGCGACCATGATCAACTGGCTGATCGGCGCCGACCACTCGCCACTGGAAACCACCGTCGCCTACGAGCAGGTGGCCATTGAGGTGACCGCAGCCGTGGCACAGAACGAGCCCGACCCCTACCAGGCGCAGACCTATCGCTTCGGCTTGCTGGAGGACTTCGACCACCTGTACCGCTACTCGGCGATGCTCGATCGCCTCGAGGGCAAGGATGCCAACAACATCCTGCAGGGCTATACCGACATCGTTCCCGGCCGCAAGACGTCCGAGCACCACCGGCACCCGGAGAACGATATCCGCGACAACTACGAGAAGGACAGCGCGGCGCTGATCACCAAGATCCACGCGGCGCTGATCACCGGCGCGGAATACCAGACCCACGACTACTACATGAACATCGGCCCGCTGTTCGCCGACCCGCTGGCGCGCCAGCTGTATGCCGAGATCGCCTCGGTGGAAGAACAGCACGTGACCCAGTACGGCTCGCTCTCCGATCCCAGCGAAAGCCATATCGAGAAGTGGCTGGTGCACGAGGCGATGGAGGTCTACATGTACGCCAGCTGCGCCGAGCAGGAGACCAACCCGCGGATCAAGGCGATCTGGGAACGCTTCCTCGATTACGAGCTGGGCCACCTGAATGTCGCCTGCGAATGGTTCAAGAAGCTCGAAGGGCGCGACCCCGCCGAAATTCTCGCCGGCCCGTTGCCGAAAATGGTCGAGTTCAAGAGCCAGCGCGAGTTCGTCCGTCAGGTGCTGGCCGCCGAGGTCAACCTGCGCACCGCCGGCCCGGTCTATGTGGACAAGGCCAAGGAGCCTAAGTCTTCGCTCGACTATCGCAACCACCTCGCCTCGGAAGGGCTCGCCTCGGACATCGTTTCGGCGGGTTACCAGTGGGCGCCGGGTGGCGAACTCATGCGCAAGCATTCCTGAGGAGATTTCGATATGGCAACTGCAGCCAAAGTAGGCACCAATATGACCGGGGTACAGATGTCCCCCAAGGACACCAAAAGCCTGCTCGAAGCGGTCGAGCAGATCCGTCCGGACGTGCCCGGCAACGAAAAGGGCGCCATGCTCGAACGGGTCAAGCGCACCGAAGAAGCCGAGCGTATCGGTTCGGTACCCGTGCCGGGGTCGGCCAAGGGCATGCTCAAGACCACCTTCGACAAGGCACTGGGCAAGAGCCCGGAAATTCTTATCGACAAGCTGGGTGAGCGCCTGGCCTTCGAGCGCAGCGGCGTGCGCCTGTACGACGCGATGATCGCCAAGGCCAAGGCACTGGAGGACGCCAACTCGGACCTGATCCAGGTGCTCAAGCACATTCGCGACGAAGAGTTCGAGCACATGAACCTGGTGCGCGAGGCCATCGAGACGCTGGGCGCAGACCCCACGGCGATGACGCCCTGTGCCGATGTGGCCGGGGTGAAATCCATGGGTGTGATGGAAGTACTCACCGACCCGCGCACCAACGTCGCCCAGGGCATGGGCGCCTTGCTAACCATCGAGCTGGAAGACAACGCGGCCTGGGAGCTGCTTATCGAACTGGCCGAGGCCGGTGGTCATCCCAACATCGCCAAGAGTTTTCACAAGGCCAAGGAACAGGAAGATGACCATCTGGTGAAGATCAAGACCCTGGTCCGCCGCGACCTGATCGTGCAGATCAAGTAGATCCTTGCGTGCGCTTCACTTGGCGCGCCTTCGGGCGCGTCTTTTTTATCAGGCGAAGGCGCTGCGCAGTTCGTTCAGCGTGGCGTAGTAATAGGCCGGCGATTCGGCCATCAGCTCGGCGTGGCTGCCGAAGCCGTAGCCGACGGCAGCAGCTTGCAGGCCGTTCTGGCGGGCGCCGATGAGGTCATGCTTGCGGTCACCGATCATCAGCGTCTGTGCGGCTTCCAGCTTTTCTTCGGCAAGCAGGTGTGCGATCAGCTCGACCTTGTTGGTACGGGTGCCGTCCAGCTCGCTGCCGTAGATCACCTTGAAGTGGTGATCGAAGGCAAAGTGGCGGGCGATCTCGCGGGCAAACACCGAGGGCTTGGAGGTCGCCACATACAGCGTACGGCCTTGCCCGCGCAGGTGTTCGAGCATCTCCAGCACACCGTCGAACAGCAGGTTCTCGTAGAGGCCCTGGGTCTTGAAGCGCTCCCGGTAGAACTCCACCGCCTGCCACGCGCGTGCCTCGTCGAAGCCGTAAAACTGCATGAACGCCTGCAACAGCGGCGGACCGATGAAGGGTTCCAGCTTGGTCAGATCCGGCTCGTCGATATCAAGCTTGGCCAGTGCATGCTGGATCGAGCGGGTAATGCCCTCGCGCGGGTCGGTGAGGGTGCCGTCAAGGTCGAAAAGAATGGTGGAGTGGTGCATGAGAACTCGTCGTTGCGTTGCGATGGGGTGGAATTCTATAGGGCGCAGCGTAGGGTTGAACAAATTCGGTCCTACGGCGTCCCTTCCGCTATATACATGTTCTTCAACTTCACGTAGTTGCCGGCGGTATAGCTGAAGAAGCTGCGCTCCTTGTCGGTCAACGGACGGGCCTGTTTCACCGGGCTGCCGACGTAGAGAAAGCCGCTTTCCAGCGTCTTGCCTGGCGGTACCAGGCTGCCGGCACCGATGATGACGTCGTCTTCCACCACCGCGCCGTCCATGACGATGGAACCCATGCCCACCAGGATGCGACTGCCCAGTGTGCAGCCGTGCAGCGTGACCTTGTGCCCGACGGTCACTTCGTCGCCGATGACCAGCGGGAAACCGTCCGGGTTGAACGGCCCGGCGTGGGTGATGTGCAGCACGCTGCCGTCCTGGATGCTGCTGCGCGCGCCGATGCGGATGCGGTGCATGTCGCCGCGGATCACTGTCAGCGGCCACACCGAACTGTCTTCACCAATCTCGATATCGCCAATCAGAACGGCGCTGGGATCGACGAATACGCGCTGGCCGAGCCTTGGGGTGTGGTTCTGGTAGGTACGGATGCTCATCGGGTCTCCTGACGTGGTGGTGAATGGTGGTTCGCTTTGGCCGCCCCTATGGATTGTCCATGCCTGGCGAGCCCGAGCGGAAGAACTCGCCCGGCGTTGCGCCAAACTGTTCGCGGAAGGCCGCAATAAAAGCTGAAAGTGATTCGTAACCGCAGCCCAGCGCCACGTCAGTAACGCGCTCGCCGCGCTCCAATGCCGGCAAGGCGCTGAGCAGGCGCAGGCGTTGCCGCCAGGCGCGGAAGGTCAGCCCGGTTTCGCGCATGAACAGCCGGCTCAGGGTGCGTTCGGAAAGCCCCAGCGTCTGGCTCCAACCCACCAGTCGCTCGCGTGAATCGGGACGCGCCTGCAGCCTGCGGCACAACTGGCGCAGGCGTGGCTCGACCGGCAATGGCAGCACCAGTTCGACCTCCGGTGCGCTGCTGAGTTGATCCAGCAGCACCTGCACCAGACGGCCTTCCGGGCCACTCTCCGCGTAGGCTTCGGGCAGTGTACTGAATTGCTGGATCAGTTCGCGCAGCAGCGGGCTGACCTGCAGCACGCGGCAGCGTTCGGGTGCATCGCCAGCCACGCTGCGGTCGATGTACAGGCTGCGGATGCAGGTATCCGGGGCGCAGAACACCTGATGGGTAATGCCCGCGGGAATCCACACGGCGCGCAGCGGCGGCGCAATGAAGCGCCCGCGGTCGGTACGTACCTCGAGTACACCTTCCACGGCGTGGGACAGCTGTATCCAGGGATGACTGTGACGATAGCCGAGCTTGAGATTGGGCGGCGAGTCGAGCTGGCCATAGACGGGCCTTGGCAGCTGCCGGAGCTCGTCGAGGCGCGCAAGCAATGCAGCTTCTTGTCCGGTTGGCGACATTTCATGCCTGCTTGGCGTTAGTCGGAAGATGCCGGTCACGATAAGGTCGCCGCCTGTTACCCGCAAGTACAAGGATTCTCGCCATGGCCCATTTGCGCCTGCTGTTCGATAACTTCACCCTCGCCCTGCTGGCGGTCATCGCCATCGCCACCTTCCTGCCCTGCGAAGGCCAGGGTGCGGTGATCTTCGGCTGGGCCACGACGTTGGCCATCGCCCTGCTGTTCTTCATGCACGGCGCCAAGCTGTCGCGCGAAGCCATCCTGACCGGAGCCGGCCACTGGCGCCTGCATCTGCTGGTGTTCGCCTGCACTTTCGTGATGTTTCCGCTGCTGGGCCTGGCGCTCAAGCCGTTGCTGACGCCGCTGGTCGGCACCGAGCTGTACCTGGGCATCCTCTACCTCTGCGCCCTGCCCGCCACCGTGCAGTCGGCGATCGCCTTCACCTCGCTGGCGCGCGGCAACATCCCGGCGGCGATCTGCAGTGCGGCGGCCTCCAGCCTGCTCGGCATCTTCCTCACGCCGATCCTGGTGATGCTGTTGCTGGGCGTTGAAGGCGAAGCCGGCTCGACGCTCGACTCCATCGGCAAGATCGTGCTGCAGCTGCTGGTGCCCTTCGTCGCCGGACAGTTCGCACGGCGCTGGATCGGCGCCTGGGTGACGCGCAACAAGGGCTGGCTGAAAACCGTCGATCAGGGCTCCATCCTGCTGGTGGTCTACACCGCATTCAGCGATGCGGTGGTCGAAGGTCTCTGGCAACTGATACCGCTGTCGCGACTGCTGGCGCTGACGCTGGTCTGCTGCCTGTTGCTGGCCATCGTACTCTGGGCCACGCATTTCCTCGGCAAGCGCCTGGGGTTCAATCTGGAAGACCGCATCACCATCCTCTTCGCCGCCTCGAAGAAGAGCATGGCCACCGGCGTGCCCATGGCGCAGGTGCTGTTCGCCACCAGCGCGGTGGGCACGATCATCCTGCCGCTGATGATCTTCCACCAGATCCAGCTGATGGTCTGCGCGGTGCTCGCCCAGCGCTATGCGCAGCGAGAGGAGGAGCCGGCACCGGGAGAGACACGGTGTGCATCTTCATGATGAATCTGCACAATGGCGGGCTCATTCGCTTAGGGACTGAGATAGGACATGAGCACGGAAAACAAAGCTCCCATCGTTATCTACGACACAGCCGATCAGGCCGTTGAAGTTCGGTTGGATGCGGCTCGCGATACGGTTTGGCTTACCCAGGAGCAGATGACAGCTATCTTCGATGTCCAGAAGGCAGCGATTTCCAAGCATCTGAAAAATATCTATCAGGATGGCGAGCTGGAGCGAGAAGGAACTGTTTCCAAAATGGAAACAGTTCGGGCTGAGGGTAAACGGCAGGTTGTGCGTCAAATCGAGCATTACAACCTTGATACCATCATTTCCGTCGGGTATCGGGTCAATTCCCGCCGAGCTGTGAGCTTCCGCCGATGGGCAACCCGCATCCTGCGTGAGCATCTGACCCAAGGCTGGACGCTCAACCAGCAACGCTTCGAAACCAACGCTCGTGAGCTGGAAGCCGCGCTGGCGCTGGTGCGCAAGGCTGCACAGAGTCCCGCACTGGACACGCAGAGCGGTCGAGGTCTGGTAGATATCGTCAGCCGCTATGCACAGACGTTTCTGCTGCTGCAGCGCTATGACGAGGGCCTGCTGACCGAGCCCGATGCGCAGCCAGGCGGTATGTTGCCGACGCCAGACGAAGCCCGTGCAGCCCTGGACAAGCTCAAGCGCGAATTGATGGCCCGTGGGGAAGCGACGGACTTGTTCGCGCGTGATCGTGGCGATGGACTGGCATCGTTGCTGGGCAACCTGGACCAGACGGTGTTCGGCGAGCCGGCCTATCCCAGCGTGGAAGCCAAGGCCGCGCACCTGCTCTACTTCGTCATCAAGAATCATCCATTTTCCGATGGCAACAAGCGCAGCGCCGCCTTTCTGTTCGTCGATTTTCTGTACCGCAACGGCCGCCTGCTGGCCGCCAATGGCGAGCCGGTCATCAATGATGTGGGACTGGCGGCGTTGACCTTGCTGGTGGCCGAGTCGGACCCGGCCAACAAGGACGTCATGATTCGTCTGGTGATGAATATGTTGGCCGAGCCGGCAGACTGAGGAGTGCTGGCACCAACGCCAAGCCTCTGAAGCCGCTACGTCTCGAACATAGACAGGCGCTATCGGTCCGATCCCCAGCTGCGCGGTCAGGCATTTGTCTTTAACATGCCACGGGTATCCATCAGAAAGGGCCAATGCCGTGACCGCCACCAATCCGCTGCTTCGCGATTTCGACCTGCCGCCCTATTCCGAGATTCGCCCCGAGCACGTCGAGCCGGCCGTGGACAGCATCCTCGGCGACAACCGCGTCGCCTTGCAGGAACTGCTCAGCCGTCCGGCGGAAAGCCTCGACTGGTCGACATTGGTGGTCGGCCTGGATGAAATGAACGAGCGCCTCAGCCGTGCCTGGGGGCCGGTCAGCCACCTCAATGCGGTACGCAACAACCCCGAATTGCGCGCTGCCTACGAGGCCTGCCTGCCCAAGCTGTCCGCGTACGCCACGGAGCTTGGTCAGAATGCCGACCTGTTCGCTGCCTACCAGGCGCTGTCGCTGAGCCCCGAGGCGGACGGTTTCGATGTGGCGCAGAAGACCATCATCGAACATGCCCTGCGTGATTTCCGCCTGTCCGGCATCGACCTGCCGCCTGCCGAGCAGCAGCGTTTCGGCGCCATTCGGATGAAGCTCGCCGAACTGGGCAGCAGGTTCTCCAACCAACTGCTCGATGCGACCCAGGCCTGGACGAAGCACGTCACCAACGAAAGCCTGCTGGCCGGCATCACCGATTCGGCCAAGGCGCAGATGGCCGAAGCCGCCAAAGCCAAGGAACTCGATGGCTGGCTGATCAGCCTGGAATTCCCCAGCTACTACGCGGTGATGACCTACGCCGACGACCGCGCCCTGCGCGAGGAAGTCTACGTCGCCTATTCCACCCGCGCCTCGGACCAGGGCCCGAATGCCGGCCAGTTCGACAACGGCCCGGTGATGGAAGAACTCCTCGATCTGCGCCAGGAACTGGCCAGGCTGCTGGGCTTCGGCAACTACGCCGAGCTGTCGCTGGCCACCAAGATGGCCGAAAGCACCGAGCAGGTGCTGGGTTTCCTGCGTGACCTGGCCGTGCGCAGCAAGCCGTTCGCCGAGCGCGACCTGCAGGAGCTGCGCGCCTTCGCTGCCGACCATGGCGTGACCGACCTGCAGAGCTGGGACCTGGGCTACTTCGGCGAGAAGCTGCGCCAGCAGCGCTACAGCCTGAACCAGGAAGAGCTGCGCGAATACTTCCCCATCGACAAGGTGCTGTCCGGGCTGTTCGCCATTGTCCAGCGGCTCTACGGCATCGAAATCCACGAGCTGGAGCACTTCGACAGCTGGCACCCGGACGTGCGTCTGTTCGAGATCCGCGAAAACGGCGAGCATGTGGGGCGCTTCTTCTTCGACCTCTACGCCCGCGCCAACAAGCGCGGCGGCGCCTGGATGGACGGTGCCCGCGACAAGCGTCGCACCTGCCTGGGCACTCTGCAGACGCCGGTGGCCAACCTGGTCTGCAACTTCACCCCGCCGGTGGGCGAACGCCCGGCGCTGCTGACTCACGATGAAGTGACCACCCTCTTCCACGAATTCGGCCACGGCCTGCATCACCTGCTGACCCTGGTCGAGCATGCCGGCGCTTCAGGCATCAACGGCGTGGCCTGGGATGCCGTCGAGCTGCCCAGCCAGTTCATGGAGAACTGGTGCTGGGAGCCGGAAGGCCTGGCGCTGATCTCCGGTCATTACCAGACCGGTGAGCGCCTGCCGCAGGACAAGCTGGAGCAGATGCTGGCCGCGAAGAATTTCCAGTCGGGACTGATGATGGTGCGCCAGCTGGAATTCTCACTGTTCGACTTCGAGCTGCACGCCACCCACGGCGACGGGCGCAGCGTGCTTGAGGTGCTCGAAGGCATCCGCGATGAGGTCTCGGTGATGCGTCCGCCGGCCAGTAACCGCTTCCCCAATAGCTTCGCGCACATCTTCGCGGGTGGCTATGCGGCCGGTTATTACAGCTACAAGTGGGCCGAAGTGCTGTCGTCCGATGCCTTCTCGCGCTTCGAGGAAGAAGGCGTGTTCAACCCCGAAACCGGCCGCGCCTTCCGCGAAGCCATCCTGGCCCGCGGCGGTTCGCAGGAGCCGATGGTCCTGTTTGTCGATTTCCGAGGCCGTGAGCCGTCCACCGACGCGCTGCTGCGCCACCTTGGCCTGACGGAGAAAGTGGCATGAGCGACGCGCCGAAAGTGACCAAGCGCTTTATCGCCGGCGCCGTGTGCCCGGCCTGTAGTGCCACCGACAGCATCAAGATGTGGGATGTGGATGACGTGCCGCACCGCGAATGCGTGGTCTGCGGCTATGCCGACACCCTCAATGCTCAGGGACAGTCGGTGCCCTCGGAGCTGGGCACGCGGGTCAATCAGGCCAAGCCGAAAGCACCGGAGACGCAGGTGCAGACCGTGCAGTTCTTCCCCAATCCGAAGTTGAAGAAGACCCCCGAGTAAGGCTCGTTCCCCACGCGGGGCGACGAGCGGGCGTAGCCCGGTTAACGCTGTAGGAAACGGCTCTGATACTGTATATAAAAACAGTATTCGGAGCCGTTCATGTTCACGCCGAAAAACACCCCGCGCGGTCGCGGCACCGCGATCAATCCGCACAATCGGTTCGCGCCGACCCTCAGCGAGTCCTGTGACGATGGCTGGGAGCAGGAGGTGCCACCCACGCGCGCCACTGAAGTTCGTCGCGAGACAGCCAAGACCGTCATCAGTCGCAATAAGTCGCCGGATGTCGGCTTCGATCGGTCGGTAAACCCCTATCGTGGCTGCGAACATGGTTGCATCTACTGTTTCGCCCGCCCCAGCCATGCCTATTGGGATTTGTCGCCAGGTATCGATTTCGAGACCCGGCTGATTGCCAAGACCAACCTTGCCGAGTGCCTGGAACAGGAGCTGAGCAAACCGGGCTACGTGCCGCAGCCCATCGCGCTGGGGGTAAATACCGATGCCTATCAGCCGCTGGAGCGCGAACAGCGGCTGACCCGCCAGGCACTCGAGATTTTGCTGCGTTTCAAGCATCCGGTGCACATCATCACCAAGGGCTCGCTGGTGCTGCGCGATCTGGACCTGCTGGTGCCGTTGGCCGAGCAGCGACTGGTCAGTGTTTCGGTCAGCCTGACCACGCTGGATGACGAACTCAAGCGCATCATGGAACCCCGTGCTGCCTCGCCCGCCGCGCGGCTGCGCGTGTTGCGCACGCTGCATGAAGCCGGCGTGCCGGTCAGTGTGATGTGCGCACCGATGATCCCGATGATCAACGACATGGAGCTGGAGCGCCTGCTCGAAGCGGCACGCGAAGCGGGTGCAGTGTCGGCGGGTTATGTGCTGCTGCGCCTGCCTCATGAGGTAGCCGAGTTGTTCGAGGGATGGTTGACCGAGCATTTCCCGCAGCGTGCCGCGCATGTGATGAGCCTGGTTCGCCAGTCACGCGGTGGCAAGGACTACGACAGTCGCTTCGGCAGCCGCATGCGCGGCGAAGGCCAGTTCGCCGAGCTGCTGGCCCAGCGCTTCCGCCTGGCCTGCAAGCGCCTGGGCTTCAATCGTCGCGAACAGAATGCGGGGCTCGATTGCAGCCGCTTTGCTCCGCCGGGGCAGCAGATGAGTTTGCTCTAGCGGCGGGGCTGAGGGCGCTCACAGCGGCCTGTACGCAGGGTGGATCGCGCTTTACCGATCCACGGGTGGCGTTCCACCGGGTGGCGCTCCACCGTGCGGCGACTACCAAGTGGCGTCGCGGTGGATGTAAAAAGCGACATCCGCCCTACGAGCTGGCGGGTTTTCCCACAGCGATATGGAACTCTCCCGGGCGCGCATCGCACCAATCAAGGTCGGAACGGACGCCCGGTTTCGTTCTTGGTGTGGGAGGCAATATGGATTGGATCGACCTGCTGCAATGGCCGGCGATGGTGGTCACGGTAGCTGCAGCGTGGCTGATCGGCTCGCTGCGGCCTGGCCGCCGGACGCTCGGTTTCTGGTGCTTTCTGCTGAGCAACCTGCTCTGGGTAATCTGGGGTTGGTACGCCAGTGCCTGGGCGCTGATCGTTCTGCAGATTTGTCTGGCGTTGATGAACATTCGTGGCGTGAAGAAGAACGATGGCAGTGCCGCAAGGTCCGAAGCAGCGGTGGAAAGCCCTTGAATTGCCAGTCGGCAATCGCTGTCTATACTCCGAAGCGTAGGGGTACTTGAGTGCAATCCGACTGTGCGTGCAGGCGAAGGATTGGCCACTGGAGTCTCGGTGGCGCAGCCAGAGCAGATCGGTCTGATCGAAAACGTAGCTGATACCACCGGGGCCAAGGCTTCAGGCCCGGATCAGCCGATTATCGGCGGAGCGAAGCGGTCGGCGGGATAACAAGAACCATAAGGGGAACCCGCAATGTCTCGACATCCAATGTTCTGGATGAGTCTCGGGCTGTGGTTATTGTTCGGCCAGGCGCATGCCGCCTGGGACGTGAACATGCCAGCCGGCGTTACCGATGTCAGTCGCTCCGTATTCGACCTGCACATGGCGATCTTCTGGATCTGTGTAGTCATAGGTGCGCTGGTGTTCGGCGTCATGATCTATTCGATGATCGCGCACCGACGCTCCAAGCATCCTCATTCGGCAAACTTCCATGAAAACACCAAGGTCGAGGTGGCCTGGACAGTCATACCGCTGCTGATCCTGGTTGGCATGGCGGTGCCGGCGACCCGAACGTTGATTCATATCTACGACTCGACCGAGTCCGACGTCGATATCCAGGTCACCGGCTACCAGTGGAAGTGGCACTACAAGTACCTGGGCGAGGATGTGGAGTTTTTCAGCAACCTCACCACGCCACGCGACCAGATCAACAACCTGGCACCCAAGGGTGAGCACTACCTGCTGGAAGTGGATGAGCCGATGGTGATTCCCACCGGCGCCAAGGTGCGCTTTCTGATCACTGCCGCAGACGTCATCCACTCCTGGTGGGTGCCGGCGCTGGCGGTGAAGAAGGATGCCATCCCCGGCTTCATCAACGAGTCCTGGACCCGTGTCGAGGAACCCGGCATCTACCGCGGCCAGTGCACCGAGCTGTGCGGCAAGGACCACGGGTTCATGCCGGTAGTGGTGGATGTGCGCTCGCCGGAAGACTACGCCGTCTGGCTTGCCGAGAAGAAGGCCGAAGCCGCCAAGCTGGCCGAGCTGACCAGCAAGGAATGGACGATCGAGGAGCTGACCGAGCGTGGTGAGCAGGTCTACCGCACCGCCTGCGTGGCCTGCCACCAGGCCAGTGGCGAGGGCATGCCGCCGACCTTCCCTGCGCTCAAGGGCTCGCAGATGGTCACCCAGGACATCGAGGCGCATATCGATATCGTCGTCAACGGCAAGCCGGGCACCTCCATGGCGGCGTTCGGCAAGCAGCTGTCGGAAGTTGATCTGGCTGCCGTCATCACCTACGAGCGTAACGCCTGGGGCAACGACACGGGCGAGATGGTCACGCCGAAAGACGTGCTCGACTTCAAACAGGCCGAAGAAGCCACCCAGTAAGAGGATTCGGTGATGAGTGCAGTGATCGACGATCATGGTCATGCCGGACATGACCACCACCACGGCCCGGCCAAGGGTCTCTCGCGCTGGCTGCTGACCACCAACCACAAGGACATCGGCTCGATGTACCTGTGGTTCAGCTTCTGCGCCTTCCTGCTCGGCGGCTCGATGGCCATGGTGATCCGCGCCGAGCTGTTCCAGCCGGGCCTGCAGATCGTGCAGCCGGAATTCTTCAACCAGATGACCACCATGCACGGCCTGATCATGGTCTTCGGCGCGGTGATGCCGGCCTTCGTCGGCCTGGCCAACTGGATGATCCCGCTGATGATCGGCGCGCCGGACATGGCCCTGCCGCGGATGAACAACTTCAGCTTCTGGCTGCTGCCGGCGGCCTTCGGCCTGCTGGTCAGGACGCTGTTCATGGAAGGTGGCGGGCCGAACTTCGGCTGGACCTTCTACGCGCCGCTGTCGACGACCTACGCGCCGGAATCGGTGACCTTCTTCATCTTCGCCATCCACCTGATGGGCATCAGCTCGATCATGGGTGCGATCAACGTGGTCGCCACGGTGCTCAACCTGCGTGCGCCGGGCATGACCCTGATGAAGATGCCATTGTTCGTCTGGACCTGGCTGATCACCGCCTTTCTGCTGATCGCGGTGATGCCGGTGCTGGCCGGCGTGGTGACCATGATGCTGATGGACATCCACTTCGGCACCAGCTTCTTCAGCGCGGCGGGCGGCGGTGATCCGGTGCTGTTCCAGCACGTGTTCTGGTTCTTCGGCCACCCCGAGGTGTACATCATGATCCTGCCGGCGTTCGGCGCGGTCAGCTCGATCATCCCGGCGTTCAGCCGCAAGCCGCTGTTCGGCTACACCTCGATGGTCTACGCCACCGGGGCGATCGCCTTCCTCTCCTTCATCGTCTGGGCGCACCACATGTTCACCGTCGGCATCCCGCTGACCGGCGAGCTGTTCTTCATGTACGCGACCATGCTGATCGCGGTGCCCACCGGCGTGAAGGTGTTCAACTGGGTGTCGACCATGTGGCGTGGCTCGCTGACCTTTGAGGCGCCGATGCTGTTTGCCGTGGCCTTTGTGATTCTGTTCTCGATAGGCGGTTTTTCCGGGCTGATGCTGGCCATCGCCCCGGCGGACTTCCAGTACCACGACACCTACTTCGTGGTGGCGCACTTCCACTATGTGCTGGTGCCCGGCGCGATCTTCGGCATCTTCGCCTCCGCCTACTACTGGCTGCCCAAGTGGACCGGGCACATGTACGACGAGACCCTGGCCAAGCTGCATTTCTGGATGAGCTTCATCGGCATGAACCTGGCGTTCTTCCCGATGCACTTCGTCGGCCTGGCCGGCATGCCGCGGCGTATCCCGGACTACAACATGATGTTCGCCAACTTCAACATGATCTCGTCGGTGGGCGCTTTCATGTTCGGCGCTACGCAACTGCTGTTCCTGTTCATCGTCATCAAGTGCATCCGTGGCGGCCCGGCTGCCGCGGCCAAGCCCTGGGACGGCGCCGAAGGCCTGGAATGGAGCGTGCCCTCACCGGCACCCTATCACACCTTCACCACGCCGCCGGACATGCACACCCTGCATGAGCATCGGACGGGCCCGAAGCATGATTAGCATCGAGCCTGCTGGAGGACGCCGTCATGAGCACTGAACTGCCGCTTGCCCGCCTGGTTCGTCGTCTGCTGTTCGTCGTCGTGGCGATGTTCGCCTTTGGCTTTGCCCTGGTGCCGATCTACGACGTGATGTGCAAGGCGTTCGGCATCAACGGCAAAACCGCCGGCGCCTATCAGGGGGCGCAGACGGTGGACGAGGCGCGAGAGGTGCGCGTGCAATTTCTCGCCACCAATGCCGCGGGCATGGTCTGGGAGTTCGGTCCGGTCGACGATCAGCTCCGGGTACACCCCGGCGCCAGCCAGGAAATCCGCTTCATCGCCTATAACCCCACGGACAAGCCGATGTCCGCCCAGGCCGTACCCAGCGTGTCGCCTTCCAAGGCTGCGGCGTATTTCCACAAGACCGAGTGTTTCTGCTTTACCCAGCAGGTGTTGCAACCGGGTGAGCGCATCGAAATGCCGGTGCGCTTCATCGTCGACCGCGACTTGCCGGCCGATGTACACCACCTGACCCTCGCCTACACGTTGTTCGATATCACGTCCCGCCAGCCTCCGGTCGCCGTTCTGCCTGCGACCCCGGCCAAGGAGAGTCTGCAATGAGCACCGAGAGCCATCAGCCAATTGAAAGCCATGAGCAGTACTACGTCCCCGCCCAAAGCAAATGGCCGATCATCGCCACCGTCGCGCTGCTGGTGACCGTCTACGGCCTGGGCAGCTGGTTCAACGACCTCAAGGCCGACCGCGCCGACTCCAACGGCCCGCTGATCTTCTTCGTTGGCGCCCTGCTGATCGCCTGGATGATGTTCGGCTGGTTCGGTGCGGTGGTCAGGGAAAGCCGCTCGGGTCTTTACAGCCCGCAGATGGACCGTTCGTTCCGCTGGGGCATGACCTGGTTCATCTTCTCGGAGGTGATGTTCTTCGCCGCCTTCTTCGGAGCGCTGTTCTACATCCGTTACTGGGTCGGTCCCTGGCTCGGGGGTGAGGGCGACAAGGGCGTCAGCAACATGCTCTGGCCGGGCTTCGAGTACACCTGGCCGTTGCTGAACAACCCCGACCCGAAACTCTACCCGGCCCCGGAGGGTGTCATCAGTGCCTGGGGCCTGCCTCTTATCAATACCATCCTGCTGGTGAGTTCCAGCTTCACCCTGACCTGGGCGCACCATGCGCTGAAGAAGGACAACCGCAAGCAACTGAAGATCGGCCTGGGGCTGACTGTGCTGCTCGGAGCCGCCTTCATCGCGTTGCAGATCGAAGAGTATGTTCACGCCTACAGTGAGCTGGGGCTGACGCTGGGTTCGGGTATCTACGGCGCGACCTTCTTCATGCTCACGGGTTTTCACGGCGCCCACGTCACCATCGGCGCGATCATCCTGACGGTGATGCTGGTGCGTATCCTGCGGGGGCACTTCACGAACGAGCAGCATTTCGGCTTCGAAGCGGCGGCCTGGTACTGGCACTTCGTTGATGTGGTCTGGCTGGGGTTGTTCATTTTCGTTTATGTGATTTGAAGCGCCTGATCGCAGGCTGCAAGGCGACGGCGAAGCCAATTGTGACGACGGCGGGAGACAAGTGGAGTGCCAGGCGTATCGAACGAGAAGAGGGCAAGCCATGAGGGGTTTCAGGCCGGGGCTGCTGCCGACGCTGGTGGTGCTGGCTCTGCTGCCGGTGCTGGTCTGGCTGGGATTCTGGCAACTCGAACGCGGCGAACAGAAGCGCGACATGCTGGAGCGGCAGGAAGCGCGCGCGCAGCTCGGGCCATTGTCGCCTGCCGAGCTGGACGGGCTCACGGACCCCGCCTACAGCCGCGTTCACCTGCAGGGCCGTTTCGATGCCGAGCACAGCTTTCTGCTCGACAGCCGTACCCGCGACGGCCAGGTCGGGGTCGAGTTGCTGCAGCCTTTTCAGGATCAGGCCAGCGGGCTCTGGATGATCGTCAACCGCGGCTGGATTCCCTGGCCGGACCGGCGTATTCCGCCCGAATTCGACACGCCTGGCCAGGCGCTGAAGCTGGCCGCCTGGGCCTATGTACCCTCCGGCAAGCCCTTCGTCCTCGACCGGGGCATGGCCGAAGGCTGGCCCCGGCTGATCAATTACGTGGACATCGCAGAGTTGTGGGAAGCCCTCGGCCGCGAGGGCGTTGCCTACGAATTGCGACTCGAACCGGGGCCGGCGGCCTATCGTGCCGACTGGCCGGTCACCAGCATGAGCCCGGCGCAGCACCGGGGCTATGCCGTGCAATGGTTTGCGCTGGCCGCTGCGCTGCTGGCGCTGTTCATTTATCTGGGCGTGCATCAGGCACGGGAGAACCGCCATGCCAGGCATGAATCCGACCGCCACTCAACCTGAGCCACGGCGGGGCCGTGGTCGCCTGCAACTGCTGCTGATCATTGGCGTGGTGCTGGTGCCGATGCTGCTCGCCTCGGCCATGTATCGCTTCGGTTTCTGGGTGCCGGAAACCCGCAGCTACGACGGCGTGCTGGTCGCCAACGGCCAGGGACGGGAGGCACTCGGTGTGGCGGCGGCAGGCGAGGCGCGTTGGGAGTTGCTGGTCACGGCACCGGACGGCTGCAACGAAAGTTGCCGGGAACTGGTCTATCTGGCGCGGCAGATCAACATCGGACTGGCCCGCGAAGCCGCCCGCGCCGGTCATGCGCTGGCCGCGGCGCAGACGCTGGATGCCGACTACGAGCAGCGCCTGCAACGTGAATATCCGCAGTTGATGCGCTATGCCCTGGATGCTGCGGCGTACTCGACCAATCCCGAAGCACCGGCCGGGCCGCAGCTGTGGATCGTCGATCCCCACGGCAACCTGGTGCTGCGCTACGCGGCGGATGCTGATGGCAAGGCGATTCTCGACGATCTGAAGTACCTGCTGAAGATTTCGCAGATAGGTTGAGCAACAGCCCGAAGCTGGAGAACGAGGAGCTTATGCAGTCAGGACCACGCCCCGGTTATCGCCTCGCCCTGATCGCCGCTGCCCTGGCTGTGGTGGTGGTGCTGCTCGGCGCCTATACGCGGCTGACCCACGCCGGCCTGGGTTGCCCGGACTGGCCCGGCTGCTACGGCTTTCTCGCTGTGCCGATGAGCGAGCACAAGCAGGTGCTGGCTGCCGAACGCTTCCCGGATGCGCCGTTGGAGGTGCGCAAGGGCTGGAACGAGATGGTCCATCGCTACTTCGCCGGCGCGCTGGGGCTGGTGATCCTCGGGCTGGCGGTGCAGGCGCTGCGCCGTCGCGGTGAAGCGGGCCAGCCGGTGAAGCTGCCGCTGCTGCTACTCGCCGTGGTGATCGCGCAAGCCATCTTCGGCATGTGGACGGTGACGCTGCAGCTCTGGCCGCAGATCGTGACGACCCATCTGCTGGGCGGCTTTGCCACCCTGAGTTTGCTGTTTCTGCTGTGCCTGCGTTTGTCCGGGCGCCTGCCGCCGTTATCTGTGCCGATGGCGCCGGGGCTGCGGCTGTTCGCCGGTCTGGCCATGGCGCTGGTGATCGGGCAGATCGCGTTGGGTGGTTGGGTCAGCAGCAACTATGCGGCGGTGGCCTGCACGGACTTTCCCACCTGTCACGGCCAATGGTGGCCGCAGATGGACTTTGCCCGCGCCTTCGATCTGACCCATCACGACATCGGCCCCAACTACCTCGGCGGGTTGCTCTATGGCGAGGCGCGCACGGCCATCCATGTTGCCCACCGGATCGGTGCGCTGTTGATCACCCTGGTGCTGCTGGCGCTGGCCTGGCGACTTCATCGCCACGGCCTTGGCCCGCTTGCCGTGCTGCTGTTGGCGGCGCTGGCCGTGCAGGTTGCGCTGGGCATCAGCAATGTCTTGCTTAACCTGCCCCTGGCTGTCGCCGTCGCCCATAACGGCGGCGGCGCGGCCCTGCTGCTGGTTCTGGTGTTGATCAACTACCGGCTGCGCTTGCCGCGACAGGCCATTGCCCGGACACATGCTGCAACCCGTACCGGCGCGCTTTCACGCGACCCGAATGACGCAGGCGGTGTCGAACTGCCCAGCCAATGACCACAAGGAGAAGCCCATGGCCACAGTACTCAGCCAATCGAGCGTCGCGGCAGGCTGGCGTGATTACCTGGAGCTGACCAAGCCGAAGGTGGTGCTGCTGATGCTGATCACCTCGCTGGTGGGCATGTTTCTCGCCACCCGCGCCGGCGTGCCCTGGACGGTGCTGCTGTTCGGCAACCTTGGCATCGCCCTGTGCGCCGGCGGAGCGGCGGCGGTTAATCATGTGGTGGACCGCCGTATCGACGCGGTCATGGCCCGCACCCACAAGCGGCCTCTGGCCGAAGGGCGGGTTTCACCCTTCGCCGCGCTGGCCTTCGCCCTGGCGCTGAGCGTTGCCGGCCTGGCCCTGCTGCTGGTGTTCACCAACGCGCTGGCGGCCTGGCTGACGCTGGCCTCGCTGCTTGGTTATGCAGTGATCTATACCGGCTTTCTCAAGCGCGCCACGCCGCAGAATATCGTCATTGGCGGCCTGGCCGGGGCGGCGCCGCCTCTTCTGGGGTGGGTTGCGGTGACCGGACAGATCAGTGCCGAACCGCTGCTGCTGGTGCTGATCATCTTCGCCTGGACGCCGCCGCACTTCTGGGCACTGGCCATTCACCGCAAGGCCGAGTACGCCAAGGTCAACATCCCCATGCTGCCGGTGACCCACGGCGAGCATTACACCAAGGTGCATATCCTGCTCTACACGGCGGTCCTGCTGGCCGTGAGTTTCATGCCCTTCGCCATCCACATGAGCGGCCTGCTGTACCTGGCTGCAGCAGTTGCACTGGGCGCTCGCTTCCTCTACTGGGCCATCGTGCTGTACCGCGACAGTCGGCCCCATGCGGCAATCAAGACCTTTAAATTCAGTATCTGGTACCTATTCGCTCTGTTCATCGCGCTGCTGGTTGACCATTATCTGCTGCTCAATCTTTAAGCCACCCTCAGAGACGCACATGACCCGTATCCAGACCACTGTCTTCATCCTTGTCGCGCTGATTGCGCTGGTCATCGGGCTGACGGTCTACCGGGTGCTCGACAGCGAGCCCCAGGCCGATCCGACCCGGATGCTCGATGCCGGGATCATACTGTTGCCGCAGAGCCGCACGGTGCCGGCGCTGAGCCTGATCAATCAGGAGGGCGAGGCGGTTCAGGTGGACGAGCTGAAGGGCAAGTGGACGCTGCTGTTCTTCGGCTACACCTTTTGCCCGGACATTTGCCCGGCGACCCTGGCCGAGCTGCGCCAGTTGCGCAACGAGCTGCCCGAGACGCTCCGTGAGCGCATGCAGCCGGTGCTGGTCAGCGTCGACCCACACCGTGACACGCCCGAGCAGCTCAAGCAGTACCTCGGCTTTTTTGGTGCTGGCTTCATCGGCCTGACCGGCCCGCTGGAGGATATCCAAACCCTGGCCAACGGTGTCGGCATTCCCTTTATTCCCGGCGATACCAGCCGCGAGAACTACACCGTTGATCACAGCGGTAATCTGGTCCTCATCGGCCCGGACGGTCGCCAGCGCGGCTTTATTCGTGCGCCGCTGAAGGTGCAGAAGCTGAAGGAACAGCTACCAGGGTTACTGACCCAGGTGGAGTAGCCGTCGTAGGGTCGAACGTGTTCGCCATCGCAAATATGTGGCCGTATAAACCCGGCCCCAGGAGAACCACTCGCCCTGAACGACGAACCCCGCACGTGGCGGGGTTCGTTGTCAGACCAGGAGCAGGTCAGAACGCGGGGACGACCGCACCCTGGTACTTCTCTTCGATGAACTGGCGAACCTCTTCGCTGTGCAGCGCGGCGGCCAGCTTCTGCATAGCGTCGCTGTCCTTGTTGTCCGGACGGGCAACCAGGATGTTCACGTAGGGCGAGTCGCTGCCTTCGATGACCAGGGCGTCCTGGGTCGGGTTCAGCTTGGCTTCCAGCGCGTAGTTGGTGTTGATCAGCGCCAGGTCGACCTGGGTCAGCACGCGCGGCAGGGTCGCGGCTTCCAGCTCACGCACCTTGATGTGCTTGGGGTTTTCGGCGATGTCCTTCGGCGTGGCGGTGATGCCGGCGCCATCCTTCAGCGTGATCACGCCGGCCTTGGCCAGCAGCAGCAGGGCGCGGCCGCCATTGGTGGCGTCGTTGGGAATGACCACGGTGGCGCCACTGGGCAGCTCGTCCAGCGACTTGACCTTGCTCGAGTAGGCACCGAAGGGCTCGATGTGCACACCGGCAACGCTGACCAGATCGGTGCCCTTGCCCTTGTTGAATTCATCCAGGTACGGCTGGTGCTGGAAGAAGTTGGCGTCCAGACGCTTCTCGGCGACCTGGATGTTCGGCTGCACGTAGTCGGTGAACACCTTGACGTTCAGCTCCACGCCTTGCTCGGCCAGCTGCGGCTTGACGAACTCCAGCAGCTCGGCGTGCGGCACGGCGGTGGCGGCCACGGTCAGGGTTTCGGCGGCCTGTGCGGAAAATGCCGCGACGGTGGCCAGGGCGGCAATCAGTTTTTTCATCGTTCGGTTCCTTCAGAGGTAGATCGGGGTGCGAATTTCGCTCGCCCTAGCAAGCCGTCGAAAAACTAGCTGCGTTGGTAATACTGCGTTAAAAACAGGCTCGGACTGCTCATTTAGAGTACTAAACTCCGCGTCCTCGCCTGTTTTGACTCGTTGCACTCGCCCTTCGGGCCAGCCTTTGGCTGTTACTCCCCCTGGTCGTAGCGCCTTGTCTTGCCTGCCTCGCCTACGTTTTTTCAACGGCCTGCTGATGGTTCATT
>ERZ1673962.61-NODE-61-length-92798-cov-53.629212_pt1 | contig 92798 bp, 100 predicted proteins | sample MGYA00580188_ERZ1673962 | MGnify/ENA primary metagenome ERZ1673962 (study PRJEB41334, sample SAMN05608104) | rock metagenome | biome: terrestrial subsurface; feature: shale formation; material: shale | place: USA: Pennsylvania ...
ACCCATCCGATAGTCTGCAGACTTGTTCGCGATGGAAAAGCGATACAACCACACTAATCAACTTCTGACGCCCCACCACCCATCGCCACCACCACTCTGTTGCGGCCACTGTTTTTGGCCTGATAAAGTGCATCATCGGCTTTGCGCAACACCCTCTGGTAATCGGGATGACCATCAAAGCAGGCCACACCCACGCTGATAGTGGCTTTCAGCTCTTTGCCATCGTACAGCAGGAAACTTTCCCGCTCGACGCTTTTACGCAGCTTCTCCGCCACAGTCCTGGCACGCGTGGCATCCATATCAACTGCAATGAGTAAGAACTCTTCACCACCCAAGCGGAACAGGTAATCACCGGAACGACTATTGTTCAGCAATATCAACGCCAGCTGTTGCAGGACACTGTCCCCCGCCTGATGCCCATGAGTGTCGTTCACTTGCTTGAAGTGATCAATATCAATAGCAAGGACAGCGAAGGCTGTTTTCTGAGTGCGGGACTGGCTGACCTGCTTGCTCAACACGACCGGCATGAACTTCCGGTTCAACAGCCGCGTCAGCACATCTCGACCGGATTCCAATTCATCGTTGCGCTCAAACAAATTGCTGAGGTGAAAGCGTATGCTTTTCACCTTATCCCGCAGGTCTCGCAACAGGTGTACGCGTGAATCCTGGCTGATGGCGATGGTGTTGCCGCCATCCGATCCGAAAAGCGGCAGCAGCACACTGTCAATCTCTTCCATGGTATCCATCACCGCGCCGGCCTCAGCCGAGCCCTCAAAGGCATGAATGCCTTTGTGACGGAACCATAAACCAAAGTCCGACGACTGTATGCGCGGCAGTTCACTCAGTTGAGTACCAACCGCCTGACTGAACATCAACTGATTTTCCCAGTCGAACAGAGCCGCCCTCTGCTGCTCTTTCTCGCTGGCAATATTCTGGGTGATGGCAAAAAGTCGATAGGCCTCTTCAGATCGCGAATTTCGATCGTGTGACAGGGAGTAGGCGTGCCCCATAACTTCCATTGTCAGATCGATGGTATCCGATGCCAGTCGCATCGCCGCATACTGATCTTCATCTGGCAGATTCGGCACTTCATGCAGCAGCTGAACAAAGCGATCCTTGAGGCAACGCGCACCTCTCAGCACCAGGTGAACAGGTATGCCAATGCGAGCATGCACTTCACCGATCTTGCGCTGTTCCGCTATCAATCGCAGCACATCATCTTCAGTGGTCGAGACAAACAGGCCCGCAACCCAACGCCGCATGGACTGACCCAAACGACTCTGTACTTCATCGTTTGACAGAAACTGTGATGCAGCGGGATCACCCAGCATCTCGCGATAAAAGTGCTCTGACAATGAGCTCGCGTGCTGCTGGGAAAAGTCGATGACAAACTGCTGAACCTCTGCGCTGAAGCGTTGATTGATTGCAGTCCACTCTGTACACAATTGCTCGGTCGAAAAGCGAGGCATGATCACTCCATGGCCCGTAGGAAGGAAACATCAAGTTAAAGTGTATCATGGCCCACGTTCTTATTGATCCGACTCAAAACCTTATGGTTGGCGAACGCACACTAATATTGCTAGTATGCAATCAGGTTTGGCTTTGATGTATGGCCTTTCCCGCTTTCCAGCGAAAGAATCTCTCCCGAAAGGGCAACCACTGTTCGCAGTGGGCGCAAAGCCTAGGGTCTGCAATGGATGAGACTGCCTGGCTACCGAAAGAGAGATTCGCCCTACCCTTATTTCCGTGCTACCTGTCCCGTAATAGACTTCGGGCCTCCCAAATTGCGTTCCTATTTGACCTCATCTTCTCGTCCTTTTGGCAACTCTCGGCTTAGTGCCTTTTCAACCGCACCCGCTGACTTGGCGTAGCGTGCCAGCAAGTTATACAGCACCGGAATGATGAAAAGAGTCAGCGTGGCGGCAAACAACAACCCGCCCAGAATGACCACACCAATAGCGGCACGGCTTTCCGCCCCCGCTCCTGTCGCCAGCACCAGTGGTATCGCACCGAAGATGGTGGAGATGGTGGTCATCAATACCGGTCTGAAGCGCATGATCGCCCCCTGGAGAATCGCCTCATGTACGTCCAGACCCTTATCACGCAACTGATTGGCAAACTCCACAATAAGGATGCCGTTTTTGGCCATCAGCCCCAGCAACATGATGATGCCGATCTGGCTGTAGATATTGAGACTGATCCCCGATGCCCAAAGCGCAGCCAGTGCTCCCGTCACAGCCAGAGGCACGGTCAGCATAATAATCAGGGGGTGAATCCAGCTCTCGAACTGAGCCGCCAACACCAGGAAGACAATGACAAATGCCAGTGCAAACGTCAGATAGATCGCCGCTGAAGATTCCTGAAATTCACGGCTGAGTCCCTGATAGCTGACACGGGCTTCAGGTGGCAAATAGTCCTGCGCCAGCCCGTTAAGGTAATTCAGTGCCGTACCCAGGTCATAGCCGGGCGCCAGTGAGCCACTGATAATGACGGCAGGCAAGCGGTCGATGCGCCGCAGGTCAGGGTTCGCCCCCACCTCCTCTACATCCACCAGTGCCTGCAGCGGAATCAGGTCGCCCCCTTCACGCGGGCGAAGATAGATCCGCCCAAGGTCAGCTGGCGTCGCCCTGCTCGCATCCTGCGCCTGTACGATAACATCATACTCACGGCCCCGATCCATGTAGGTGGTAACCTGACGTGACGCCAGTACGGTTTGCAAGGTCAGCCCCACATCTTCAACTGTGACATCAAGATCAGCCGCACGCTGGCGGTCGATGTCAACGCGCAGCTCTGGTCGAGTCAGCTCGAAGTCGGTTTCAAGGTTGATCAGGTTAGGGTTTTCCTGCGCTCGCTGCAGGATCTCTTGGCTCCAGCCTTGTACGCTTTCATAGTCAGGCCCTCCGATTACAAAAGAGACGGGCTGACTGAAGCCACTTTGCCCCAGCCCCGGCGGGTTGATCGGAATCGAGCGCACGCCGGGTACCTGTGCCAGTTTTGGAAATAACTCAGCGGCAATGCTCTGCTGTTTAACATCACGCTGATCCCAGTGGCTAAGACCCAAGATAATAAAAGCGTTGTCAGCTTCACCACGGAAACCGACAATCGACAGCAAGCGTTCCGCGACTCCGTCTTCAAGATAGGGCAGCAGTCGCTGTTCGACCTGGCGCACATGATGCTCGGTATAGTCGGCTGTGGAACCACGCGGTGCCTTGCTGGGCATGATAATGACACCCCGATCTTCGGTCGGCGCCAACTCCTGCGGCAAGCGCGGAAAGATCACGGCTGCCAGCACCAGGCCAGCAAGGCCAATCCCCAGCAAAAGACCGGGTTGACGCAATGAGAAGCGCAGCAACCGTTCATAGCCTCGGTTAAGCGCCCCCAATACACGTTCGCTTGCCATCCAGATCCGGTGTCCCTCTTCCTGCTCTGGACTGTGTTGAAGCCACTTGGAGCACAACATCGGGGCCAGCGTCAGTGCCACAAAACTTGACACGATAACTGCCGAAGCCAGTGTGAAGCCGAATTCGCTGAACAGGCGACCAATATTCCCGCCCATAAATGAGATCGGCACGAATACCGCCACCAGTGTCAGCGTGGTGGCGATCACGGCAAAGGCAACCTGACGCGCCCCCAGATAGGCGGCCACCAGAGGTTTCTCACCCTCATCAATACGACGCTGAATGTTTTCCAGCATGACGATGGCATCATCCACCACCAGACCGATCGCCAGAATGATCGCCAGCAGTGTCAACACGTTGATGGAGAAGCCGAGAAAGCCAAGGCCGATAAACGCACCGATGACCGCGACCGGTATGGTCACGGCCGGTATCAGAGTAGCCCGCCAGGAACGCAGGAAGATGAAGATCACCAGTATCACCAGTGATACCGAGATCGCCAGCGTGACCAGAACTTCCTTGATGGATGCGCGAATAAAGATCGATTCGTCATAGCTTTCGGTGATGCTTACTTCAGGCGGAAGACTCTCCCGAATCCGACTCAGCTCTTCCTTCACCCGGTCTGAGACCGCGACCGTGTTGGCCTTCGACTGACGCGTAATCCCCATGCCTATGGCGGTCTGTCCATTGGCACGTAAACGACTGACATCAGACTCAACACCCAGTTGCACATCGGCCACATCGCCCAGTCGCAACAGCACGTTACCGTCACGGCGAATCACCATTTCACGGAACTCTTCAACCCGGTTGAGCCGCCCCTCCGTGCGCACGGTAAAGTCACGACTGACCGACTCCACCGAACCACCGGGTAACTCGACATTGTTGGCCCGCAGTGCCCGCTCCACTTCAGCCACCGTCATATCACGCGCCGCCAACCGCTCCGGGTCCAGCCAGACACGCACGGCATAACGACGCTCGCCGCCAATCCGTACCTCCGCCACACCATCGACCACCGCCAAACGGTCTTTCAGTACCCGGTCAGCAAAGTCACTCAGCTGTGCGGAATCCCAGATATCGGATCTCAGGGTAATCCACATCATCGGTCGTGCATTGGAGTCCGCCTTGCGAACCACCGGGGGATCTGCTTCATCCGGCAATCGGTTAATCACACGGGCCACAGCATCACGCACGTCATTGGCCGCCACATCCACATCACGCGAGGTGGTGAACTCGATGGTGGTGCGTGATTCGCCCTGCTCGGTACTGGATTCAATGGAGCGAATACCCTCAATACCGCTGATTGCACCCTCGATCACCTGCGTAATCTGGGTATCCACAACCTCGGCGGCGGCACCGGTATAGTCAGTCGAAACAGACACGACCGGCGGATCGATGTCGGGATATTCACGCACCGGCAGCTGATTCAGGGCCGCCAATCCAAACACCAGAATAAGCAGACTCATGACCGTGGCAAACACGGGTCGCTTGATGGAAATATCGGACAACACCATGTTCAGGACTCCTGCCGGATCAACTCAGACGCCGGAATGGCATTATCCGTACCTTCAAGAATCTGCAGTGCATCACCACTGGAAAGCCGATCCTGAGCCGTGATCACAACCCGATCTTCCGTGTTGATGCCCGAGAGAATTTCGACCTTGCCCGGCTCACGACTGCCCAGCTGTACCGAACGGCGTTCGGCCGTATTGTCGCCAGTGGCGACGAACAGATAGCGCTCATCCCCCTGCAGCAGCACTGCCTGCTCAGGTACGACCAGCGCCTCGCGCTGCCTGAGTGTCAACCGAACCGACATGAATTGCCCCGGACGCAGACGTCCTTCACTGTTGTCGATCAGTGCCCTGACCTTTAGCGTTCGGCTAAGCGGGTCGATTCGGGTATCCAGCTCCGCCAGTTCACCTTGAAACACTTCGCCAGGCCAGCTCGAGGTAACACTGTTTACAGGCTGCCCTGACTGCAACTGGCCGACAAAACGCTCAGCTACGGCAAAGGTCAGCTCCATCTCACCGCTTGCATCCAGAGTGGTCAGCGGGTCTCCGCTTTCAATATAGGCACCTGGACTGAACTCACGCAGCCCGACTACGCCTGCAAAGGGGGCCACGATACGGTGGTTGGCTGCCCTGACTCTGGCTGCCTGTCGCTCGGCTTCGGCCACATTGACGGTTGTACGCAGTTCATCCACCTGAGCCTGAGATATGCTGTTGCTGTTGCGCAGCTGCTGGGCTCGGCGCAATTGACGCTGAGCATCGGCCAATCGTGCCTCAGCTACCGCCAGATCAGCCTGAGCCTGACGATCATCCAGCTGCACCAAAAGCTGCCCCTTTTCCACTTGCTGACCGGTGGTGAAATCAATCGCCACAATCCGCCCGGTAACCTCACTGGTCACCACAACTTCAACGCGCGAGCGCAAGGTACCAACCGCTTCAATTCTATCCCTGACTGTCTGTACTTCAGGCTGGACCACGTGTACGGCTTGAGGACGTTTTTCCCGCCCCTGTTGCTGCTCAACGGGGGCAAGCTGATGCCAGGCAAGAGCCGCCAATGCCGTCATAACCATGATCAACAATCCTGTTAGCCATTGCTTCACGAATTTTTTCTCCCTCTATTGCCCGGGTTAGTGACAGACGATCCTTTGCGGTCTTATCATGCCCACGTCACGTTGCACGCTGCAGCAAAACATATTCAGGTGAACTTTTCACCGTCTGTTAAGCTGCACTACTGCAGAGTCGGCACCCACATCAGAGTCAACTGACACTGTCAGGTTCCTTACTTTATCTGCTGGCTGGAGTTATCCATGCTTTCTACTCGTTCGTCCCGATCAAGGATCACCCGTCTTACTTTTCTGCTGGGCCTTGCCGTACTGCTGTCAGGCTGTAGCCACGATCGTTACCTGTTTCTGGAGCGTGCCGAGCTGGATCAACTGGAGCAACAGCACAAACTGCAACAGCAGCGCATTGAAGCTCTTGAAACACGCACTCTTGAGCAGTTTGATGTTATGGAAACGCGCCAGCAGCTGCGCCAGCAGGCACTGCTCGACCGTTTGAGCCGACAACAGGACCTGATTCAGTCACTGCCGCAACAGCAGGCAAGCATTTTGCCACCGCAGCCAACCACCAGCGAGCCGTCCGCCCGTCTCAAGGGCAAACTGGTGGTGGGTGAGACGGAACCGATTTACATTGCCGATCCAGGCCTAGTCTATACTGCACGCATTGACAGCGGAGCCACAACCTCTTCCCTGCATGCACTCAATATCCAGCGTTTTGAACGCAACGGACAGCCTTGGGTCCGGTTTGATATCAGTGTACCCGGCCGTGATGAAACCCTGACCATGGAGCATGAAATTTCCCGACGTGCTCGCATCATACAATCAAACACCGATGACCCCGAACGACGCATTGTCGTAGAGCTGCCGTTCATGATTGGCGATCACCGTGACCTGGCTGAATTTACCCTGAGCGATCGCAGCCACCTGACCTACCCAGTACTGGTTGGACGCAACATCCTGCGTGATGTGATGCTGATTGATGTGGGCCAGGAGTTCGTGACCGAGCTGCCCGAAGGCCTCAATACTGAACAGGGAGCCAAAACACCTTGAGCCGACATTCAAAAGCCCCGTTTTATATTGCAACGGGCCTGCTGATTCTGGCCGGCGTCCTGCTGGCCGTTCTGCGTCATTATCAGCTGGGGGTTCCCTGGCTGCCAGGCCAGCAACAGCCTGTCTGGCTGGTCGAAGCACGGGTCGATTTTCGTGCCTGGGGCGAGCCCGTCACGGTCAGCCTCAACCTGCCGGACAGTCCGCCGGGATTTTCGGTACTGTCCGAGCAGGCAGCTTCACCCGGTTACGGTTTTGCCATTACACAACGTGGCCATGATCGCCGTGCGGAGTGGACAATCCGTCAGGCAAACGGCCCACAGACACTCTACTTCAAGAGTCGACTGATCGCTTCCGCACAGACCGACACTGAGCCCGACAATACTCCAGTCACCGCCAGCGAAGTTTTTCTGGAGGGACCGGACATTGCGGCCGCACGCGCGGCGATTGAGCTGGCAGGCAGTCGCTCCAGCAATCCGGCCAGCTTCACACGCGAGTTGATCACCCTGCTTAACAGCCCAACACCGGACCAGAATACACGTCTTTTGCTGAGTGACAGAACCCGCGCCGAGGCACTTTACCTTCTCATCAACCACAGCGGCACACCGGCCCGCATCGCCGAAGGACTGCGACTTGAGGACGCTCGCCGACAGCAATCGCTGCTACCCTGGCTGCAGGTACATGACGGCAAGCGCTGGCTCACGTTCAACCCGCGTACCGCTGAGCAAGGGGTGCCGGATGATGTATTGCTCTGGCGGCAGGAGGCCAGCTCATTACTGGATGTAACCGGAGGCAGCAACTCGGTGGTCAGCTTCTCAATGTTGCGTCAGACAGTTCCCGCCCTGCAGATCATCCGCGCCGAGGCTGACGGGCAGGCGTTCGGGGCCTTCAGCCTGCATCAACTCCCGGTTGAGCAGCAAGGCATGTTCCGCATGCTGTTGTTGCTTCCGTTTGGTGCACTGGTGGTCTGCCTGATGCGAATAGTGGTTGGCATCAAGACTTCCGGCACATTCATGCCGGTATTGATTGCTGTGGCCTTTGTGCAAACCTCTCTACTGCCAGGCCTAGCGGCCTTTATCGGCGTGGTCACACTGGGGCTCTTGATGCGAGGATATCTATCCAGCCTGAACCTGCTGCTGGTATCACGCATATCGGCTCTGATCGTACTGGTGCTGTTCATCACCGCCGGCATCAGCATTATCGGCTACCAAATGGGCTACAGCACCGGCATGACCGTCACCTTTTTCCCGATGGTCATTCTGGCCTGGACCATTGAGCGCATGTCGATCCTGTGGGAAGAAGAAGGTGCTCGCGAGGTGGTTACTCAGGGCTTTGGCAGCCTGTTGGTCGCCATTTTTGCGTTCCTGGTGATGCGCGCGCCGCTGGCAGAGCACCTCAGCTTCAATTTTCCCGAGCTACACCTTGTAGTACTGGGGCTAATCCTGCTGCTGGGTCAGTATACCGGTTACAAGCTCACCGAACTGCGCCGATTCACCCCGATGAAAAGGTACGACTAATGGGCTGGTGGGGCGATTGGATCAGCCCGCGCCGCATGAACCGGCTCGGCATCCTCAATATGAACAAGCGCAATATTGACTATATTGCGCGCTATAACGACCGCAGTGCCTACCCACTGGTAGACAACAAGCTGTTGACCAAACAGACCGTGGCAGAGTATGGCGTCGCCACACCTGCTCTGCTGCAGGTGGTGCGTGAGCAGCACGAAATTGGCCACTTCATGGAGCGGGTTAAAGGGTTCGATGGCTTTGCCATCAAACCGGCCAAGGGCTCCGGCGGCAAGGGCATTCTGGTGATCGGCTCGCATGAGGGTGAGCGCTTTATCAAAGCATCCGGGATGGAAATTTCGCTGCAGGAAATCGAGCGCCACCTGTCCAATATTCTGGCGGGGCTCTACTCACTGGGCGGCGCCCCCGATGTAGCCATCGTTGAGGCTTTGGTACGCTCCGAACCAGGCCTTGCACGCCACTCTTTTCAAGGTGTACCGGACATTCGCATCATCGTGTTCCAGGGCTATCCCGTAATGGCGATGCTGCGGCTGGCAACGCGTGCTTCAGATGGCAAGGCCAACCTGCATCAGGGTGCAGTGGGTGTCGGGCTGGATCTTGCCAACGGCCGCGCCCGCAACGCCGTGCAGTTCGACCGTCCATTGACGCTGCATCCCGATACCGGCCTTGAACTCAACAGCATCGAGATCGAAAGCTGGCAGTACCTGCTGAACATGGCCAGCAGCTGTTATGAAGCCACCGGGCTTGGCTACATGGGGGTGGACCTGGTCGTCGACGCATTGCGTGGCCCGCTGCTGCTGGAGTTGAATGCCCGCCCCGGGCTAGCCATCCAGATTGCCAATGGCAAGGGCCTGCTGCCACGCCTGCAGGCGGTTGAGGCACTGCGTCGTCCTCACCTGACCCCCGAGGCACGAGTCGAGTGGGCCATGCAGCAGGCTGGCGCCAAGCCGGGCGATATTGATCCTGCACCGCTCTGCCTGGTAAACAGCATCCTCAGTGAGCAGCAGCGAACCCCGGCAGACGGCTGACCCTGGTCACCAGCACGACACCAAGCAGTGACATCGCACCGGTTGCCATCCAGGTCCAGTGCCAGCCACCAGCCTGAGCTGCCAGCCAGGCGATGGCTGGCGGCGCCACAAACTGACCAAAAGCCGACCACTGCAGCATCCAGCCAACACAGGTCGACACCACAGAACTGTCCGGTGCCAACCTTACCGCCAGCGAGAACAACGCTCCCGGTACCATGCCGCCGATGGCCGAAAACAGCAGTACAGCAAGGTAACGCAGCCAAGGGAAGTCAGCTGTCAGAGCCGAGAAAGCAAACCACGTGGTCATTGCCATTACAGCAAAACCGCCATAAAGCAACTGCCTTGCCCCTACCCCCACATGCAGCAAACGCCCCGACAGGACATTACCAATAATGTTGACCACCGCCGCCAGAGCCGTCAGCGGGCCCACCAGCCCGGCACTGATGCCCGCCTCGGAATAGATTGAGGGCAGAAAGCCGATGACTGAAAGCCACTGACCGGAATAGGTGGCGAAAATCATCGCCACCAGCCAGGGGCCCGGATGACTCAGGGTCAGTTTCAGCCGCCCCAGCACACGTCCCAACGCACCACCTACCGGCCCCTCCTGGCGCGTATGCAGTTGCTGATCCGGCGGCACGGCACGCCAGACCCAGAACAGCATCAGCAGCGACAACAGTGCCATCAATATCCACCAGCCTTGCCAGCCCACCTGTGCCATTACCCACGGCCCAGCCAACAAGGCCGTGCCGGTGCCCAGCCCCATATAGCACCCCCACCAGCCAAGCCGCAGGCTCAACTTCTCTGCCACCACCAGGTGCCGAATCAGCCCCGGACCGGATAGCGTCACCAGCAGAAAACCGAAACCCTCAATACCCCTCAGCAACAGCAGCATGGCCGCACTCTGTGCCTGGCTGCCGAGCAGGCTGGCGAGCATCAGAATACCCAGCCCCAGCAGTACACTGCGGCGCAAGCCGGCACTGTCCGCCAGCAGCCCGATCAAGGCCCCTGCCAGCATGCCGGCCAGCTGTACCAAAGACAGCAGGAATCCGGCCTCAACCAACGTGACACCAAGAGCATCCTGCAGCACCGGAATGGCTGGTGGCAGTTTTCCGATATGAAGGGCAGCCGTGATACCTGCCAGCATCACAACAAATTCAGGGGCCAGAGACCGCATCCTTAGACTCCAATAAGCAAAAGCCCGGGCACAGGGCCCGGGCTATGATGGCAAAACCGGTTCAGGTGATTAAACCACACCCTGCTCCAGCATGGCATCCGCCACCCGGCGGAAACCGGCAATATTGGCACCCAGTACCAAATTATGTGGCTGGTCAAATGCCTTGGCCGTTTCACTGCAGCGCTGGTAGATACCAGCCATGATCTGTTGCAGGCGTTCATCGACCTGCTCGAAGGTCCACTGTTGCATGCTGGCATTCTGTGCCATTTCCAACTGGCTGGTAGCAACGCCGCCTGCGTTGGCCGCCTTACCCGGGCCATAGTGAATACGCTCGGCGATAAACACTTCCACCGCCTCAGGCGTTGAAGGCATGTTGGCACCTTCACTAATGCAGCGCACGCCATTACCGATGAGTGCGCGCGCATCCGCTTCGGTCAACTCGTTCTGAGTTGCACATGGGAAGGCAGCATCGGCCGTATAGCGCCATACGGCATGGCCATCTTCAGGGTAGGCCTCAACCGGGGTAAACTCCGCTTTCGGATGTTCTTCCAGATATTCGGCCAGCGAGCCACGACGCTCTTCCTTGATCTGTTTGAGGGTCTCCAGATTGATACCGTGACAGTCATACAGCGTACCGGTAGAGTCAGAACATGTAACCGGACGGGCGCCAAGGTGATACAGTTTCTCGATGGTGTAGATCGCCACGTTGCCGGCACCGGACACCAGACAGGTTTTGCCCGCCAGCGAGTCAGCATGGGCCTGCAACATGTTCTGGGCGAAGTAGACACAGCCGTAACCCGTGGCTTCCTTGCGTACCAGTGAACCACCCCACAGTAACCCCTTGCCGGTCAAAACTCCTTCATAACGGCCAGTCAAGCGCTTGTATTGCCCGAACAGGTAGCCGATCTCACGCGCACCCACACCAATATCACCCGCCGGCACGTCAGTCGTCGGGCCGATGTGACGGTACAGCTCGTTCATGAAAGATTGACAGAAGCGCATGATCTCCTGATCGGAGCGCCCTTTGGGATTGAAGTTGGCACCGCCCTTGCCACCACCAATTGCCAAACCGGTCAGGGCGTTTTTGAATATCTGTTCAAAACCGAGAAATTTGATGATGCCGGCGTTTACGGAAGGGTGAAATCGCAGACCGCCCTTATACGGGCCCAGAGCCGAATTGAATTCGATGCGGTAGCCCTTGTTGACCTGCACCTTGCCCTTGTCATCAACCCAGGGAATGCGGAACATGATCTGACGTTCTGGTTCTACCATGCGCTCAATGATACCGCTGTCCCGGTAGCGCGCTTCTGACTCCAGCAAGGGTTCCAGCGACTCAAGCACCTCTTCAACAGCCTGATAAAACTCTGCCTGGGCGGGGCTGGAAGCCATCAGCTGCGTGATGGTGTTATGGATGTAGGACATCAATGTACCTCTGATGAATGGATTAAAGCTTCACGGGCAACACCAGAGTCGATGAAAGAATGACAACTGGCAGAAACACCCCAGTTGAACAGGCAGAACCGGGACACCCGCCGGAAAAAAGCTCGGTATTATACAGCACCACATTGGTGCAACAAAAGCACTAATGTGGTGCCTTGCACTATATTTGTGCAACATGCTGTTGCGATAAACATCTACACTCATTTTTTGGTCAGGCACTTCAACCCAGAGAAGCCCGGCGCATTACTTGATCCCAGTCAACGCGACCGAAGATTAACAAGGCCATGATGGAACTCAAGCCCACTGAAAGAGGCACAAGCCATGACACTTACACGTCTGTTGAAACATTCACTGTTGGCACTTGCCATCGGCACTGTGAGCCACTCGGCCATTGCCAATGAGCCGATCCAGCCAATCGAACCGCTCAAGAACGTGAACCTGGCCCTGGCCGAACTGGGCAAGAAACTCTACTTCGACCCACGCCTGTCCAAGTCAGGTTTCATCTCCTGCAACTCCTGCCACAACCTGAGCATGGGCGGCACCGACAATATCAAGACGTCCATCGGACATGGCTGGGCACAGGGTCCGATCAACTCGCCCACTGTTCTTAACTCCAGCCTCAACGTGGCACAGTTCTGGGACGGTCGTGCGGCTGACCTGAAGGAGCAAGCCGGTGGTCCGATCGCCAACCCGGCCGAAATGGGTTTCACTCACGTGCTGGCCGTCGATGTCATTCAAAGCATTCCAGGCTATGTACGTGAATTCCGCCTGGTATTCGGTGATGAAGAGGTGAATATCGACAAGATCACCGATGCCATTGCCGAGTTCGAAAATACGCTGGTGACACCAAACGCCCGTTTTGACCAGTGGTTGCTGGGCGATCAGGATGCCATCACCCCGTTTGAGCGTGAAGGCTACGAGCTGTTCAAGACCAGCGGCTGTGTTGCCTGTCACAACGGCCCGGCAGTCGGCGGCAACTCGTTCCAGAAAATGGGCCTGATTGAGCCCTACCAGACCAACAACCCTGTTGAAGGCCGCGCGGCGGTTACCGGCAAGGATGCGGATCGCTTTACCTTCAAGGTACCGACCCTGCGCAACGTGGAGCTGACCTATCCGTACTTCCACGACGGTGAGGCGGCCACCCTGACCGAAGCCACCGACATCATGGGTCGCCTGCAGCTGGGCCGTAAATTCACCGATGAAGAAAACGCCAAGATAGTGGCCTTCATGAAAACTCTGACCGGTGACCAGCCCCAGTTCCTGATGCCGATTCTGCCACCATCGGTGGATGCGACTCCGAAACCTCAACCGTTTGATTGAAACATCCCGACAGAGGCTCTCTCAGAGCCTCTGTCGCTTGCTTCAAGTTTCCTGCCCCGTTACTCTCCTGCAACACCTTTTCTCTGAACGTTATCGTGAGCACCTCAGATGAGCACACCAGCTGTTGAGTCATTTCTGAATCATGTATTCAGGCCCGGCATTTACTGGTCAATTCTATTGGTCGGAAGCCTGTCGGCTGAGGGCGTGGCACTATATTTCCAGTATGGGCTGAACTACGGCCCCTGCGTGCTCTGCATCCACATCCGCCTCTGGGTTGCGGCTCTTGTTCTGGTTGCAATAACAGGCCTTTTGGCACAGCGTTGCACTCATCTGCAAAAGGTCTGTCACCTTCTGACTGCCGCTATTGCGCTGGGCTTTACCGAACGCAGCTGGCGCTTATTGGCCATTGAGCGCAACTGGATTGAGGGCAGCTGCAGTTTTGACTCTGGACTGCCTGACTGGTTTGCACCGGACCATTGGTGGCCCTGGATGTTCGAGATCTGGGAGTCCTGCGGCTATACACCGGAAATGCTGGGCGGTCTGACCATGGCCGAGCTGCTGGCCGGTGCAGGTTTGGTGTTTGTACCACTGGCATTCATCGGCCTTATCCGCAGCCTACTGCAACGCTGATTGACATGTTTCTGCAACGAACGTCAGGTTCAATGATCCCATGACATACTTGGAGGATCAAAGCATGAACACCATTCACCTGACAGCACAGCTGAAACAGCTACTAAACCGCGGCTACTCAATCGATGATGTCCGCAATCTAGTGACCGTTCCGCATGAAGTACTGGAACAGGCCATCCACGAACACCATTTGCAGGAACACAGCCGACGTCATGACCGGCTGCTGCAGGGCCAGGCCGAGTTTGCCATGCGCCTTGGCCGACATTGACAAATCCAGTTGGGGCTTCCATGCGTAAACACTGATATTAAGCCGAGATTAACGACCTTTGCGCTATTTACAACAGGTCAAAGGCCGCTCTACACTCTGACGGTTTTTTATACTCCGGCCCTTGCTGCCGGCCATAACAAAGGAAGCCTGCAATGAAAAAAACTCTGCTGGTCGCTGCCGCGGCCCTGACGCTGTCCTCGACTGCCGCCATGGCCGAGCGCAGCGGTGAAGAACTCTACAAAACCAAGTGCTCCGTATGCCACGCTACCGGTGTTGCCGGTGCCCCGAAGTTCGGTGATGCTGCCGCTTGGGCACCCCGTGCCGAGAAAGGTATTGATGCACTGTTGGCAACTTCTCTGACCGGTATTAACGCCATGCCGCCCAAGGGCACCTGCATGGATTGCTCGGATGAGGAAATGAAGTCCGCCATCCAGTATATGCTGGACGCTGCCAAGTAATTCAGGCATGTGCTGAAACGCAAGAGGAGGCTCTATGCCTCCTCTTTTGCTTTTATCACCGCGGGACACAGAGCCTTCAGCTTACACGTTCACCCTTGGCCTGCAGATCTGCATGGTAGGAAGAGCGTACCAACGGGCCGCTGGCCACATGGGTAAAGCCCAGCTCCTTCGCGATCCGCTCAAATTCAGCAAATTCGTCAGGCGTCACATAACGCTCCAGCGCCAGATGGTTACGACTTGGCTGCAAGTACTGACCGATGGTAATCATGTCAACGTCATGTGCTCGCAGATCACGCATCACTTCGATGATCTCGTCATTGGTTTCGCCACAGCCCACCATCAGGCCGGATTTGGTCCGCACTTCAGGTCGCAGTGCCTTGTAGCGCTTGAGCAGATCCAGTGACCACTGATAGTCAGCCCCCGGCCGTACCTTACGGTACAGACGAGGAACGGTTTCCAGGTTGTGGTTAAACACATCAGGTGGGGTCTGTTCGAGAATTTCCAGTGCCACGTCCATGCGACCACGGAAGTCAGGCACCAGCGTCTCAATCTGTATCGACGGAATACGCTGACGGGTCTCACGGATGCAATCGGCAAAATGCTGGGCACCACCATCACGCAGATCGTCACGGTCCACCGAAGTGATCACCACATAGCGCAGTCCCATATCGGCAATCGCTTCGGCCAGCTCACGCGGCTCTTCCGGTGCCAGTGCGTTGGGACGACCATGGGCCACATCACAAAATGGGCAACGACGGGTACAGATATCGCCCATGATCATGAAAGTCGCTGTGCCATGACTAAAACATTCACCCAGATTGGGGCAACTGGCCTCTTCACAGACAGACGCCAGCTTGTGCTTGCGCAGCTTGTCCTTGATCCGCTTAACTTCAGCATTGGAGCCCATGCGAACCCGCAGCCAGTCCGGCTTGCGCTGCATCTCCTCCTTCTCGGTCGGGATCACCTTGACCGGGATACGAGCAACCTTTTCAGCGCCACGCAGTTTGACGCCCTGCTCGACTCTACCGCTGTTTTTTTCGGTGGATTCAGCCATTCTGATTCAGTCTTCCAGTATTGGTGTGCGGGTGATCTGATTATACCCCAATTTTTTAACCAAGTAATTTACTAGGTTATTGGGCAGTTGCGCCAGATCGGCGTCGGGCACCAGGGTCTGCACCTGAGTCATTTCAAGCCCCGCGTAACCGCAGGGGTTTATGCGCAGAAAAGGTTCCAGATCCATGTTCAGGTTAAGTGCCAAGCCGTGAAACGAGCAACCCCTGCGGATACGGAGTCCAAGCGAGCAGATCTTGCGCTCATCGACATATACACCCGGCGCATCCGGTTTCGGGTAGGCGTTGATACCGTAGTCAGCCAACACGGCAACGATTGACTGCTCAATAATATCGACCAGATCACGTACTCCCAACTTGCGTCGACGCAGGTCCAGCAAGAGGTAAGCGATGAGCTGGCCGGGGCCGTGGTAGGTTACCTGACCACCGCGATCCACCTGTACCACAGGTATGCTGCCGGGGTTAATCAGATGCTCTGCCTTACCTGCCTGCCCTTGTGTGAAGACCGGTTCATGCTGAAGCAACCAGATCTCGTCGCGACTGTCCGCTGTACGGTTGTTGGTGAAAGTTTGCATCCGCTGCCAGATAGGGGCATAGGGCTGAAGCCCCAGCTCACGCACAATCAGCTGGTCAGCTAACGTCATCAGAGCACCATCTTCACACGGCCGGTCGCTTTGAGATCCTGATGCAGATTTTCCAGCTGTTCCTGGCTGGTCGCGGTAATTCTCATACGCACCGAGCTGTAGTTGCCGTTGCCGCTTTCCTGAACGGTGACCTGTTCAATATCCAGATCCGGTGCATGGACTTGCACGATTTCGACCACCATTCCCTTGAAGTCGTGCGCATTGTCACCAATCACCTTGATCGGATAGTCGGGGTGAGGAAATTCAATTTTGGGTGCTTTGGGTTCTGTACTCATGAGCTCTCTCCGGTCATCAACCGGTGTTGGAAACGGGTAAACAGGGTAAACATGCGCTGCCACAGCGGGCCCTTGGCGCCATCAGCAACGGGGCATCCATCAATCTCCAGCACCGGCACAACGCCACGAGTGGAGCTGGAAATCCAGACCTCATCCGCACCAGCCAGTTCATCCGGTCGTAAATCAACCTCCTGATAGGGGATGCCATTCTCGGCCGCCAGTTCCAGAATAAGTTCCCGCGTGGTACCACCCAGAATTTCCGAACTGCGTTTGGGCGTATAGATCACGCCCTGACGTACCAGAAACAGGTTGCAGGAGGTACCCTCACTCAACAGACCATCACGTACCAGCAAAGCTTCATCAGCGCCTGCTTCGCGTGCCTGCTGCAGTACCAGAATATTGGGCAGCAGACCGGTAGACTTGATATCACAGCGATGCCAGCGCAGGTCAGCAGTCACGATTACCTTGAAGCCCTGAACCTGCTCCGGGCCATCGGCATAGATGTCGCGGATCGGAGAGCAGCAGGCAAACACGGTTGGTTGCATCCGGTCGTCATAGGCGTGGGTACGGTAACCGGCACTGCCTCGGCTGATCTGTAGATAGACCGAGAGGTTACCGCCTCCGTTCCGACTGACAAGCTCATCCAAAATAGCCGCCCAGTCATACTCTGTTTCGATTCGGATAGCACGCAGGCTGTAGGCAAGACGATCTAAATGTTGCTGTAGGCGAAAGCCAACCCCCTGATAGTAAGGGATCACTTCATACACACTGTCAGCAAACAGAAAGCCGCGATCAAACACAGAGATCTGTGCCTGATCCGCCGGCAGGTATTCACCGTTGAGGTAGACGATATCTTTATTCATAAAACGCAACTGCCCACATCAGTAGTAGATGTGGGCAGCATAAACCGGATTCAAGGTTTTTGTCTGATTTTTAGCCGATCAGGCCAATGAAGAAAAGCAGTATCGCGTGCCAGATACGCTTGAACAGCCCACCTTCAGGAACGGCTTCCAGCGCAACCAGGGGAACCGATGCCACGCGTTCTCCCTGAAGAGTTATCTGAACCTGCCCCAACACATCACCGCTGGCCACCGGGGCCTTAATCACCTTATCCAGTTCAATACTGGCTTCGAGCTGGTCGGTCTGGCCACGCGGAACGGTCACGGCCAGGTTTTCGGCCACGCCAAGTCGAATCTGGTCGCGGCTGCCAGCCCAGACTTTTTCGTCACGCAGCACCTGTCCCGCTTCGTACAGCGCGTGGGTTCGGTAGTAACGGAAACCGTAAGACAGCAGCTTCTGGCTCTCCTGTGCCCTTACCTCTTCACTGCTGCTACCCATTACCACTGAGATCAGGCGCATATCATCACGTTCGGCCGAGGCCACCAGACAGTAGCCGGCTTCGTCAGTATGACCGGTTTTGATGCCATCCACGCTATCATCACGCCACAGCAGCTTGTTGCGGTTGGGTTGACGTATATTGTTATAGGTAAAGTACTTTTGTGAATAGAGAGCGTAGTGCTGGGGGAATTCGTTAATCAGGGCCTTGCCCAGTTTTGCCAAATCGATCGCCGTTGAATAATGGTCTTCTGCCGGCAGGCCAGTGGCATTCTCGAAATGGGTGTTTTCCATCCCCAGCAGGCGCGCATGCTGGTTCATCAAGTCAGCAAATGCCCGCTCGCTGCCGGCAATATGCTCGGCCAATGCAACTGAGGCATCGTTGCCTGACTGGATAATAACGCCGTGCAGCAGATCATCCACGCTGACCTGCGTTCCTTCCTGGATAAACATGCGTGAGCCACCAGTACGCCAGGCCTTTTCACTCACCAGAACCATGTCTTCAAGTGCAATATTGCCCTTGGCAATCTCGTATTCGACCACATAGCTGGTCATCATTTTGGTCAGACTGGCGGGCGGGAAGCGCTCATCTTCACGGTCCGCGGCGATGACATGTCCCGTATCGGCATCCATCACCAGATAGGCACGCGCTGCAATCTGGGGCGGAGCCGGAATCAGGGCTGAAACCGCCTGGGCTGTGCTCGCCACCAGCATCAGCAGGACAGAAAGAGCGAAGAAGTGTTGAAGAGTGAGTCGTTGCGCCATAGTCTCGTTACATCGTGGAAGTGAAGTCTTGCAGCAGTGACCCGCTGCCCGTACAAAGGTTCAACTCTACCCGCCGGTTCAGGGCAAGTCCACCAAGTGTGCGCCCGGATAACCCGCTGCCTTAAGCTGATCCAGAATCCAGCTCAGTGTATGACTGCCAGTCAGTGGACCCAGATGAACCCGGTAAAGGGTTCGCGCTTCACGCTGCACCGGGTTGATCTGAACCGGCTCTTGCAGCAGACCACGCAGACGTTCCGCAACATCCCGAGCACCAGACTCGGTTGAGAATGCCGCGATCTGCAACATGCGTCCAGTGATCGCAGCTTGATCAGCACTGACCAGGCTGCGCCCTTCCTCCTCTCTGGACTGCGCCAGCACGGCACCGGTACTGCCTGGAATGATTGCCTCCACTTCAACTCGGGCCGTGCCCTTCTGCAGCATGTCCAGACGGTAGGCCGCCGCGTAGGACAGGTCGATTACTCGGTCATCATGAAATGGGCCGCGGTCGTTAACCCGCACGACCACCTGACGGCCATTGTCGAGGTTCGTCACTCGAACAAAACTGGGTAACGGCAGCGATTTGTGCGCCGCTGTCATCTGGTACATGTCGTATATTTCACCGTTCGAAGTGGTGTGGCCATGGAATTTTTTGCCATACCACGAGGCATTGCCCCGCACACGATAACCTTCGGCATTCGGTAATACGTAGTAGCGCTTGCCAAGCACCTCATAGGGGCTTTTGTTGCCCCAGCGGCTGACCGGTTCGTAGCGCGGCACGGCATCCGGCACATGAGCCATACTGATCGCCTGATCAGGCCCACGATCATGCTTCATACTGTAACGACTGCTGCTGCCGCTGTCCTTGGAAGCGCAACCGCCCAGGGTCAGTGCTACTGCCAGCAGCGGCAACATCAGCCTGTTCATCTCAACGCCCCTGTGATTCACGTGCTTCACGAATCGCTTGACTCAGCTCATACACCGCCATGGCATACAGGTGGCTATGGTTGTAGCGGGTAATGACATAAAAGTTATGCAGCCCGAGCCAGTAATGTTCACCGTCATCCATGGTCAGCTCCATCAGGGTCGCCTTCTGTTCCGGATCAAGGTCACGTCGCGTGGAGACGCCTCGCGCCTCCCACTCAGCCAGACTGACTTCGGGCTCAAGGCCAGCATTAACCCATTGAGGGTCAGCCGGCTCATTCATGACCACATTGGAACGTACCGGCTCACCAGCCTTCCAGCCATGCTTATTAAAATAGTTGGCGACACTGCCAATGGCATCAACCTTGTTGCTCCAGATATTACGCTTGCCATCGGCATCGAAGTCCACAGCGTAGTTGCGGAAACTCGAGGGGATGAACTGGCCATACCCCATGGCACCGGCATAGGAACCCACCAGCTCAGTGGGATCGAGATCTTCCTCTCGCACCATCTGCATGAACTCGATCAGCTGTCCCCTGAAGAAATCAGCCCGTTTGGGGTAATCAAAGCCGAGTGTCGCCAGGGCATCCAGTACTCGATAACGCCCCATGATACGGCCGTAGCGAGTCTCGACACCGATAATGGCAACGATAATTTCCGCCGGGACACCGTAGGTTTCTTCTGCTCGCTTGAGGGTATCTTCATGCTCATTCCAGAAGCTGACTCCCTGACTGATCCGGTTCGGTTCCACAAAAATCTTGCGATACTCACCCCAGGTCAGGCGGCGCTCCGCAGGGCGCGAAATGGCTTCCAGAATCGACTCCTGTCGCTGAGCTTCAGCCAGTACCTTACGCACTTCATCAGCATCAAAGCCCTGTTCAGCGAGCCTGGTTACGACGTCGTCGGCGAGTGGATGAGTGTCATATCCGTCAGCCGCATAACCTGTGCCTGCTCCGGCCAGCATCAGCCCTGCCAGCAGCAGTGTTCCGATCTTCTTGCGCATTCAATCTCTCCCTCAGCGGGTCAGCATCTGTCTGTGTGTCCTGATGGACATCAGTATGCCAAACCCCGCCATCAGCGTCACAATTGAGGTCCCGCCGTAACTGACCATTGGCAGGGGTACCCCCACCACCGGCAGCAACCCGGTCACCATTCCGATATTCACGAACACATATACAAAAAAAGTCAGCGTAATACTGCCGGCCAGCAGGCGAGCAAAGCTGTCTTGTGCCTGCACCGCAATAATCAGCCCTCGTGCAATGATCAACAGGTATAGCGCCAGCAGAATCAATACGCCGGACATTCCCAGCTCTTCACCAATCACCGCAATAATGAAGTCGGTATGCGACTCCGGCAGAAAATCGAGCTGTGACTGGGTGCCATGCAGCCAACCCTTGCCCGGCAGGCCTCCGGAGCCAATGGCGGTTTTGGACTGGATAATGTTCCAGCCTGCCCCCAGCGGATCACTTTCAGGGTCCAGGAAAGTAAGTACCCGCTGACGCTGATAGTCTTTCATAATGGCCCAGAGCGCCGGCAAGGCAGCCCCAACCAGCCCAAGGGCAATAAAAATCCAGCGCCAATAGACACCCGAAAGCAGAATAACGAACACACCTGAAGCCGCGATTAACAATGAAGTCCCAAGATCGGGCTGTTTCATGATCAAAGCAGTTGGGATTGCCAACAGTACCAGCGTACTGAGCAGATGCCGGAAAGTGGGCGGCAACTGCTGTCGCGTTAACCAGGCTGCAACCATCAAAGGCACCGCCAGCTTCATCAATTCTGAAGGCTGAAAGCGGAATCCCGGCAGTTCCAGCCAGCGCTGCGCACCCTTGGCACCAACACCGAAGAACAGCACACCCAGCAGTAAACCAACCCCAGCCAGATACGCCAGCGGAGCCAGAAACCGATAGGTTCTGGGCTGGATCTGTGCCAGCGCCAGAATGACCACAAAGCCAGCACCCATCCTGACGGCCTGGCGTTTCACATAGCCAAAATCCTGCCCTGAGGCACTGTAGAGCACAAAAAGACCAAACCCACACAGCAGCAGCAGTAACAGCAACAGCCAACCATCCAGGTGGGTATAGCGCCAGAGTCCATCCGGCCGCTGAAGGTGCACGTTGCTGCCTGGCATGGTGCGTTGAAAGTCACGATGACTCATGGTTTCACCTGCAGGTCATTGTTGTAATCGCCTACGAGCCAGGCATCCATCACTTCACGTGCAATGGGAGCTGCGGTACTCGACCCGCCGCCCCCATTTTCGACCACGACGGCCACAGCTATGCGGGGATTATCCGCTGGCGCGAACGCAATAAACAGGGCATGGTCACGGTGCCGTTCTGCCAGTGCTTCAGCATCGTATTCCGCATCCTGCGCAATACCAACCACCTGGGCCGTACCGGTCTTGCCCGCGATACGATACTGCGCCCCTTGGGCGGAGCGGCGAGCAGTACCTTTTGCGCCATGCATGACCGACACCATGCCACCAATCACGTGATCCCAATGGTCAGGATTCTTGAGTACAACATCAGCCGGCTTTGGCTTGCGTCGGTAGATCGGATTAAACGGTACCGGGGTGTCTCCCAACTCCGGCACCAGCCCCTGCAGCATATGCGGCTGTACCCAACGCCCACGGTTGGCCAACACGGAGGCTGTCGTTGCCAGCTGCAGTGGCGTCATAACCAGAAAGCCCTGCCCTATACTCAGGTTGATAGAGTCACCAGGGTACCAGGGCAAACGACGATCATTTTCTTTCCACTCCCTTGAGGGCAGGAAGGATGTGATGGCTTCCGGCAGATCCAGACTGGTATCTGCCCCCACTCCGAAACGACCGAGGAAGTCAGACATTGGGTCAACGCCCATCTTGTGACCCACCTCATAGAACCAGACATCGCAGGATTCAGCCATGGCATCATTGAGATTAACCCAGCCATGCCCGCTACGCTTCCAGTCACGATAGCGGCGACCATTTTGATTGATCTGATAGAAGCCGGGGTCCCAGATTCTTTTCTCTGGCGTAATCGTATCCGTTTCCAGTGCCGCCAGCGCGATGACCGGCTTGATGGTGGATCCCGGTGGATAACCGCCCCGCAGAGCACGGTTGAACAATGGCAGATCAATAGAGTCACGCAAAGCGCTGTAGTCACGACTGGAGATGCCGGTCACGAACAGGTTGGGGTCATAACCCGGTGTACTGACCAGTGCCAGTATTTCGCCGCTGCCTGGCTCAATCGCCACAATGGAAGCTCGCCGTCCCTCTAACAGAGACTCGGAAAACTGCTGCAGGCGCAGATCCAGACTCAGCTGTATATTCTGCCCCGGCACCGAGTCTTCACGTTCAAGCACGCGCAAAATACGCCCCCGAGCATTGGTCTCTACTTTCTGGAAACCCACTTGCCCGTGTAGAAGGTCTTCATAGAACCGCTCGATACCCAGCTTGCCAATATAGTGTGTAGCGGCATAATTGATCGGGTCGACTTGCCCCAACTCACGCTCGTTTATCCTGCCTACATAGCCCAGCGCATGCGCCAGGGATTCTCCGTAGGGGTAGCGTCGAATCAGGTCGGCTTCAACCTGCACACCTGGGAGCCGATGGTAATTCAGTGAAATGCGGGCGATTTCGTCTTCGCTCAGACCAAAACGTAACGGAACCGTTTCGAACGGCCGCCGGCGCTGTTGCAGACGCTGCTCGAAACGCTCGATATCACGTTCACTCAATTCAATCAGCTCGGCCAGTTCAGCCAGTGTGGTATCGAGATCCTGCACTTCCTCTTTCAGCAGAGTGACCGAAAAGTTGGGCTGGTTATCGGCCAACAGCACCCCGTTGCGATCATAGATAAGCCCTCGACGAGGGGCAACAGGCTGTAGCTGCACTCGATTTTTTTCGGATATGGCCGCATAGCGGTCAAACTCGATCACCTGCAGATAGTAGACGCGCCCAATCAGTATCAGCATCAACAACAGTACACAGCCGAAGGCAAAAGCGGCCCGGTTGGTAAAGGTGATGCTTTCCTGAGAATAGTCCTTCAAGCGCTCAAAGGGTGCCATGGTGCGCCACTATTTATGGTAAGGGTGGCCCTGGAGAATGGTCCAGGCACGGTAGAGCTGTTCAGCGAGTACCACTCGCACCAGCGGGTGCGGCAACGTAAGTGCAGACAACGACCACTTCTGATCGGCCAATGCAAGGGCTCGCGGATCAAGGCCATCAGGCCCACCGATCAGCAGGCTGATATTGCGGCCGTCCATGCGCCACTGTTCGGACTGCTCGGCCAGCTGTGGAGTTGACCAGGGGCGACCTTTCACATCCAGCGCCACCACCCGGTCCCCCTTGCCGATGGCCGCGAGCATGGCATCACCTTCACTGCGAATGGCGCGGGCGATGTCGGCATTCTTGCCTCGATGGCCCGGCGTCAGCTCCACCAACTCCAGCTGGAAGTCCGGCGGCAGGCGACGGGCATACTCGTTATAGCCCTCCTCAACCCAGGCAGGCATGCGGTTACCAACGGCAAGCAGGCGAATACGCATACTTCAGTGCTTACTCCTGCACAGGTTCTGCGCTGTCTTCGGCATCAAACCGCCACAGACGTTCCAGGTCATAGAAGCTGCGTGCATCCGGCATCATCACATGTACGATCACATCGCCCAGATCCACCAGTATCCAGTCACCCACCGCCTGGCCTTCAGTGCCCACGGGTTGCAGACCAGACGCCTTGACCTTGTCGAGCACCTCCTGTGCCACGGACATCACGTGCCGCTTGGAAGTGCCGCTGGCGATAACCATGTAATCGGTCACACTGGACTTGCCGCGCACATCAATTTCGGTGATGTCACGGGCCTTGATATCTTCCAGTGCACTGTGCACCAGTTCACGCAGTTGCTCAGTTTGCATTAGCGCTTTGTACCTTCTCTTTTGAGTGAAAACCATAAAGTTCATGCTGGCTGATATAGTGCCACACCGGCTCAGGTAACAGATAGCGCGGCGACTGTCCGGACGCTATCAACTGCCTGATCTGGGTGGCGGATATCCCCAGCGGGGTTAATTCCTGAATATGAATACGCCCTGAGGGCAATCCAAGCAGCTCCTTATGATCACGGCTTCGATGCTGCTGCAACAGCGCCTGCAGCACTGGGCTGAGATCACTGTCAACATAGCCCGGCCGTGCAATAACCAGAATATGGGCATAATCCAGAAACGCCTGCCAACGGTGCCAACGCTCCAACGTCTGAAAGGCATCCATACCCATGGTCATGACAATGGGGCAACCGGGCCCGCGCTCCTGGCGCAATGACTGCAGCGTCAGTAGTGAGTATGAAGGCTCATCCGCTTCGACTTCTCGCGCATCGGCACAGAGTGCCGGTTCGTCTGCCACCGCCAACTGCACCATTTCAAGCCGCTCACGCGCTGTGCAGCCAGGCCGATCACGGTGTACCGGCTCGCCGGAGGGGATCAGACAGACCTGTTCGACTTCAAGCCACTGCTGCAGTTCCAGCGCCGTACGCAGGTGGCCATTGTGAACAGGGTCGAAGGTTCCACCCATGAACACCAGCGGCGGCATCAGCTGCGAACCTGACCGTCACCCAGCACGATGTATTTTTCCGATGTCAGCCCTTCCAGCCCCACCGGACCCCGCGCATGGATTTTGTCCGTGGAGATGCCGATCTCGGCGCCCAGACCATATTCGAAACCATCGGCAAAACGGGTCGATGCATTCACCATCACCGAGCTGGAATCCACCTCGCGCAGGAACGCACGCGCCTTGGTGTAGTTCTCGGTGATAATGGCATCGGTGTGCTGTGAACTGTGGCGATTGATGTGTGCAATCGCTTCATCCATGCCGTCCACAATCCGAATCGACAGAATCGGTGCCAGGTACTCGGTGTCCCAGTCAGCATCGGTTGCCGCATTCAGTCGTGGCAGCAGCGCCAGAGTACGTGCACAGCCCCGCAATTCAACGCCCAGCTGCTCATAGTGCTCCGCCAGCTCCGGCAGCAGCTCACCGGCCACGGCCGCGTCAACCAGCAGGGTTTCCATGGTGTTGCAGGTGCCATAGCGATGCGTTTTGGCGTTGATGGCGATATTCAGCGCTTTGGTACGGTCGGCCTCGGCATCAATATACACATGGCAGATACCGTCCAGATGCTTGATCACCGGCACGCGGGCATCGTTGCTGATCCGTTCGATCAGACCCTTGCCGCCACGTGGCACGATGACGTCGACATATTCAGGCATCGCAATCAGACGACCAACGGCCTCTCGGTCTGTGGTTTCGACCACCTGTACCGCTTCATGAGGCAAGCCAGCAGCTTTCAGTCCTTCTGCGATGCAAGTCGCAATCGCCTGATTGGAATGGATCGCTTCCGACCCACCGCGCAGAATCGCCGCGTTACCGGATTTCAGGCACAGGCTTGCCGCCTCGCAGGTCACATTGGGACGCGACTCGTAAATGATGCCGATAACCCCCAGGGGTACGCGCATCTTGCCAACCTGAATGCCGGACGGGCGATAGCTCATGTCGCGAATCGCGCCGATCGGGTCCGGCAGCGCCGCGACCTGGCGCAACCCCTCGATCATGCCGTCAATACGGGCCGGAGTAAGCTCAAGCCGGTCCAGCAATGCGTCATCCAGCCCTTTGTCGCGACCGTTTTCCATATCGGTACGGTTTGCCTCTGCCAGCGCTTCACGGCGGGCATCAATCGCCTCAGCCATGGCCAGCAGAGCCTTGTTCTTACTGTCGGTGTCAGCACGGGCCATCAGACGTGAAGCCGCGCGTGCCTGTTCACCGAGCTGGGTCATATACTGTGCTACATCCATCATCGTCTATCCGCTTGGACATTGTCAGCCGCACAGTATAACGCCAGTGACACAAAAGGTCTTTTGGTGCTGCAAAAAGCTGGTTGATGCTGCGGGGGTATTGCTGTGACCTTGAGATGATTGTTGCTATCATCGGACATCCATCTTTCGCTATCAGTCACCCGATGCAAGAAGCCCCCATGGAGCCACAAGACGACACTCACCACAGCCCTCGCACGCTGTCCCTGCGCGCATTGCTCTCGGTCGCCCTTATTCTGCTGCTGAGTCTGTCCCTGGGCGGTGTACTCGAGTACCTGCGCAGCAGCGACCTGGCACGCCAGCAGGCCAATGAGATAGGTATGATGTTTGGCCGCAGCAGCGCCATCCTGATCCAGCCGCTGGTACTATCCGATGACCGCATTAGTCTGAACTTCATGTTCAACGAACTTGCGGCACAGCCCCTGATCAGCGGTTTGCGACTGACCGCTCCGGACCAGACCCTGATCGCGCTGGCGGGGCAGCCTCAGGGGCGTGGCCACAGCCTTGACCTGGTGCAGGGGGACGAAGTCATTGGCCAGCTGACCTACTGGACCAACCCGACTCCCTTCGAGCAGTTACTGCACCGACAACTGCTGGAAACAGCACTGTTGCTGGGTGGCAGTCTGCTGTTGACTGCATTGCTGCTGGGCCTCAGCCTGCGCCGCCAGCCTGTTTCGGACCAGACCGAAGCCAAGCCCGATTTCCGCGAACTGGTCAGTGAACTGACCCCTGCCGCTTCCCGAGACTCCATTCCGGCTTTCAGCTTCGACGACATGGACAACACGAGTACGGAGCCCCGTTCACCAACACCGACAGCGTCAAACAATACAGACCCTGTAGCCAAGAGGCAGCCACCTGAGCACGCTCAAGTTGAAGCCGAAATCAAACCCTCTCCCGCACAACCGAATCAGGACTCGCAGGGCGATATGGCGGCTGAGCCCCCCCCTCTCCAGCCTGAAAAGGAACTGGAAACCGAGCCGGAGTCTGCATATCCGTTAGATGACCGCCGCGAGCCCAGTTTTGATACAGATGAGCTGGTGTCACTGCTTAAGCCGGAACGGGATGATGCCCGCATGCCCAGCTTCATCCCTCAGGTACCGCACATCAGTGATCTGGCCGATGACAGTGACGAGGCGATGGTGCCCGACACCGATGAGATGGAGTTGGAGGAGCACACGGGACAAGAGGAAGAGTATACCCCCTTGCATCCCAACCCGTTGAAGCTCGGTAGCAACGAGGAACAACTGGGCCTGTACAGTTTCGAACACGAACTGGAGCTGATGCTGACTCCCGATGAGGCAGGTTACCTGCTGCTGATCGACACGCGCAGCGCCCACTCCGACAATGTGGAGGATGACGAGCGCAATGCACTGCTGAGAAACTACCGAACCCTGGCCAACTCTGTGGCCCGCATCTACAGCGGCAACATCGAGCCGATGAGCGATGGCAACCTGCGCGTACTGTTCACCAACGCGGATGACAAGGACAGTCATGGCATCAATGCACTCTGCTGTGCCATGTTGTTCACCCATCTCTACAAGCAGTACAACCAGAGTCAGATTCGCGCCTTCCAGCCGGTCATGAACCTGCACATGGCCCTGGTGCGTGGCGCACATGATCGCATCGAACGGATGCAGGAGGAAGCCCACTTCCTCACCCGCACCACTCAAAGCAATGAGCTGATCAGCCATACGGCGTTGACCGAAGCGCCGCTGCTGAAGGAGAGCCTGCTGCAGAAAGCGGATATTCGCCGCGAGGATGAAGACAAGGTGCTGATTCTCAGCGTCAGCGAATCCTATCAGGCCCTGCTGGAGAAACAGGCCAGGCACCTGTTGAGCAAGCTGAACGAACGTCAGCAGGGGGCACAGAACAGCCAGCCAACCTCCTGACGAGGCCGGCTGGCAAGCTATCAGTCGCTGATGACCTCCATGCCATCCACGCGCTGATACCCCCGCGGCAGCTTGTTGCCGCGACGGCCGCGTTCACCACGATAGTGCTCCAGCTCGGCTCCCTTGAGCTTCAGGTGCTGGCGACCGGCATGCACCATCAGTGTATCCTCAGGCCCCAGCAGCGTAATGTGAGTCATCAACTCCTCACCTGAGGCGGCTCGTGCCGAGGGGATGTTGATGATCTTGTTGCCCTTGCCGCGTGCCAGTTCCGGCAGCTCCGACACCGGGAACACCAGCAGCCGTCCTTCGCTGCTGATCGCCGCCAGTAACGCATCACCACTCGGTACCAGCACCGGCTGCAACACCTTCGCTCCCTTGGGCAGGGTCAGGGCGGCCTTGCCGTTTTTGGTTTTGCTGGTGAGCTGATCAACCCGGGTGACAAAGCCGTAACCTGCATCCGAAGCCAGCAGCACCGCGTCTTCGTCACGGCCACAGACCAGTGCATCCACCACCGCGCCCTTGGGCAGGCTGATATGACCGGTCACCGGCTCGCCCTGTCCCCGTGCCGAAGGCAGCGCATGGGTATCCAGCGTGTAACTGCGCCCGGTCGAATCCAGCAAAATGGTCGGCTGGTTCATCCGTCCGGCACAGGCCAGTTTGAAGCCATCACCGGATTTGTAGCTGAGCCCCGATGCATCAATATCATGCCCCTTGGCTGCGCGAATCCAGCCCTGCTTGGACAGCACCACCGTGACAGGGTCGGCGCTGAGCAGATCCTTTTCACTGAAGGCACGCGCCTCACCGCGTTCGGCCAGAGGTGAACGGCGGGCATCGCCAAACTCCTCTGCCGCCGCTTCGATCTCTTCCCGGATCAGTTTGCGCATCAACTCATCCGAGCCCAGGGTTTCCTCCAGACGCTGGCGCTCTTCACTCAGCTCGTCCTGCTCGCCCCGAATCTTCATCTCTTCCAGTCGCGCCAGATGACGCAGTTTGAGATCAAGAATCGAATCGGCCTGCACATCGGTCAGGCCAAAACGGCGCATCAGCTCATCTTTCGGCTTTTCCTCCTCCCGGATGATGGCGATCACCTCATCAATATTGAGGTAGGCCACCATCAGGCCTTCGAGGATATGCAGACGATCGCGTACCTTCTGCAGGCGATATTCCAGACGACGACGTACTACGCTGGTCCGCCAGCTGAGCCACTCGGTCAGGATCTGGCGCAGGTCCTTGACCTGCGGTCGGCCATCAATGCCGATCATGTTCAGGTTGACTCGATAGCTGCGCTCCAGATCCGTGGTGGCAAACAGGTGCGCCATCAACTGGTCGCAGTCGACCCGGTTGGAGCGCGGCACAATCACCAAGCGCGTCGGATTTTCGTGGTCGGATTCGTCACGCAGATCACTCACCATCGGCAGTTTTTTCTGCTGCATCTGGGCGGCGATCTGTTCCAGCACCTTGGCGCCCGATACCTGTGCCGGCAGTGCCGTCACCACAACTTCACCATCTTCCCGACTCCAGATCGCACGCATGCGGAAACTGCCACGGCCGGTGGTATAGATTTGACGCAGATCCGTCGCTGGCGTGATGATCTCTGCCTCGGTGGGCATATCCGGACCACGCACAATATTGCACAGGTCTTCCAGCGTAGCCTGAGGATAGTCCAGCAGATGACAGCAGGCGGAGGCCACCTCACGCAGGTTGTGCGAAGGGATATCGGTCGCCATGCCAACGGCGATCCCGGTACCGCCGTTGAGCAGCACATTGGGCAGCCGTGCCGGCAGCACTTCCGGTTCGTCCATGGTGCCGTCAAAGTTAGGAACCCAGTTCACCGTGCCCTGCGCCAGCTCCTTCAGCAGCAGCTCAGCATAGGGTGCCAGCCGCGATTCGGTATAACGCATGGCAGCAAATGACTTGGGATCATCCGGCGAGCCCCAGTTGCCCTGACCATCCACCAGCGGGTAGCGGTAGCTGAACGGCTGTGCCATCAACACCATCGCTTCATAGCAGGCCGAGTCACCATGAGGGTGAAACTTGCCGAGCACATCACCCACGGTACGGGCTGACTTCTTGTACTTGGCCGTGGCCTTCAGCCCCAGCTCCGACATCGCATAAACGATACGGCGCTGAACCGGTTTCATGCCATCGCCGATATTGGGCAGCGCCCGATCGAGGATGACGTACATGGAATAGTCGAGATAGGCTTTCTCGGTAAAGTCGCGCAGTGACAGTTTTTCGGTATCACCGTCAAAGGTGGTCTCTACACTCATCAACTGATCCTTGAACACTGGATTCCGTTAGCGCAGGCAGCTGTTCCAGCCTGCAGATTGGCAGGGAGTATGCCAGCTCGACAGCAAAAGCGCATCCTGAGCGCTCCCGTCCGTGCATTTTTGCGTATAGGATAATAGAAAAGGACAACCATCGAGGAACCGCCCATGTCACAGGACAACAATCGCCTGCTGCTGGAGCTGGAAAAACAGCGCCGCGACATCAACCGTGAAATTATCAACCCGAAGATTCCCGAGCTGAGTCTGGACAGCCTGAAGCCCGTACTGTCGATGGTAGCGCATGCCCGTGCGGCTTATATCAGCGAGTTGATCGACATCGCCAACATCAGTGGCGGTAACGCACCGTCATCTGACCAGATCAAGCAGCTGAAAGCCTGCCGTGAACACTTCGATGAGCTGGTGGCGGCTATGAACGCGCTCGAAGCCGTTATTCAGCGGGATTATCTGGATGTGAAGAGCCGGGGGCAGTAATGCGTCGACTCATCATGCTGTTGCTGGCCCTTGGTCTGTCGTTGCCAGCACTGGCTGAGCATCCGCTGAGCGGCAAGCTCTGGCGCTTGTCCGAGCAACGCTTTGTATCAGAGGCTGAGCTTTTCGCTCAACTGCCCACGGATGGCTGGTTACTGCTGGGCGAGCAGCACGACAATCCGCACCACCATCAGCTGCAACAGCGCTGGATAGCAAGTCTTGCCGATCGTGGCCAGCTGGGCGCCGTCGCTCTGGAGATGGCAACAACAATGCAACAACCCCTGCTGGATCAGGCACTGATGCGTGGCAGCACCGCCACACCAGACAGCTTGAACTGGAATGCGGGCTGGAGCTGGGCGCTGTATGCCGATGTGGTCCGCCTGTCACTCGACCGAGCACCCGCCGTCATCGGCACCGACCTGACCCGTGAACAGCAACGCAGTGCCTATCAAGAGGGCGCACCCTCCGATGACATGGGGGAGCTGCACGCCAACTACATGCGTCGACTGCTGTTCGAGAGCCATTGTGGCCAGCTTCCCAAAGACTCGCTGGAGGGGATGCGGCAGGTGCAACTGGCCCGGGACCAACAGATGGCCGAGCGTCTTGATCAGACACAACTTAACGCACTCAGCGGTGTCATGCTGACCGGCACCATTCACGCCCGACGTGACCTGGGGATTCCGCTCTGGCTTGAAAAGCCGGCGGTTACTGTGTTGCTGACATCAGTGCAGGAAGGACGCCACGAACCCTATGACTATCTGCCGGAAAGTTATCCCGGGGCACCTGTAGCCGCTGACTATCTGCTGTTCACCGATGCCATTGCCGAGCGCGATTACTGTGCTGAGCTGCAGTCTTCGCATCGAAAAACGGAATCTTCCGGATCCTGACGGGTCACTGTACCAGTCCTTTTTGCCATGGAGTCTGCGATGCTGTCACTGTCCATCGGTCCATTTGCCATCTCGGCAGACCGCCTTGCCTTGCTGATCGCCTTTCTGGTTGCCCTGTTTGCCGGATGGGTAAGCAGTCGCCGCGCTGGCAGAAATCCGGAAAGCGCCCTGTTCATCACCCTGCTGCTGGGACTGATCGGCGCTCGACTGGGATTTGTGCTGCGGTATGCCGATGAGTACCTGTCGCAGCCTGTGCAGATCCTCGATATTCGCGACGGTGGGTTTTGGTGGGTCAGTGGTCTGCTCACCGGATTGGCCTGCGCCCTTTTTTTCGGGCTGCGCCAGCCTGCACTGCGTCGCCCGCTCACCATCGGGCTATTGAGCGGCGCACTGTTCTGGGCCGCCACTGCACTGCCGCTGCAGTTGTTGCACAAAACGACTGAAGCGCTGCCGCCCTTGAGCTTCAACACCCTCAGCGGAGAGACCGTGAGCTTGCAGCAGTTCAGCGGTCAACCGATCGTGATCAACATCTGGGCCAGCTGGTGCCCTCCCTGTGTGCGTGAGATGCCGGTGTTGGCCGAAGCCCAGAGGTCATTACCGGATGTACATTTTCTGTTCGCCAATCTTGGAGAAGATGCACAGAGTGTGAAGGGATTTCTGCAGCAGCTGAATATCGAGCTGGACAACGTGCTGTTGGACCAGCGGAACCAGCTTGGGGCGCACTATGGCTCTCGCGCTCTGCCCACTACCCTGTTCATTGATGCACAGGGACGGTTACAGGATTCTCATCTGGGCGAGCTGTCAGCGGCCAGCCTGAGGGACAAGCTGACCGTCATTCGCGCTCAGCTACCCCAGTAGCGCACGTTGCCGGTATCGATGTGAACAAAATTGGAGCTGGTGTAGAGGCCTACCCCACCAGCCTTCGCCTCGCAGGCGATTCGGTGCAGCTCTTTCAGCGATGTTCCGGGCAGGCGAATATCGATCGCCTTGCCCTGCATGTGCAGGCTCTTCTTGGCCACGCCCCCATTACCGTTGCTGCGCAGCTGGTTGTTGGTTTTCGGTGAACGGTAGCCGGATACGATCTCGAACGGATTGTTGATGTTGCCGCTCTCCACCCTGATGGTGTGCAACAGGTCCAGCAGCCGAGGATCAATTGGATAAATTTCGCCAGTACGGAAATCACGCAACAGGTAGTTGATCTCGTCCAGACTGGAGCTGAGGTAGCGCCCTTCTGCCCAGTACGTGGTTTTCAGTTGCTCACCGGTATGCAGATGACTGAACTGCAGTTTACGCTCAAACAGAGGGCGGATATTGGCTGCCGCCTGTGGCACATGGAGGGCAGCTGCCGTCAGAGCCAGCCCGGTCAACAGACGGCGACGTTGACGACATTCCGGCGCCGTTTCGGCATTCGATCTGATCTGGCGTGGGGTGAACAGCATGCAGCACCTCGGCAAAATTGACAACTGTATGATTAATAAACAAATCTGGTTGAATTTTACCCAATAGCCCTGCCATTGGCTACTCTTTGAGCACAGTTTGTGCCAGTGCACCCTGTTCAGTCTTCGGATCAGGCACCTCCGGCAGAGGCCCCAATGCCTGCTGCAACTGCCAGTCCAGCCCGTACACATCGGGGTGATAGTGTCCCTGCTGTTGCTCATCCACCCAGACGGTCAGATAAACCAGGTATACCGGCAGTGGCCGCTCAAGCCTGAGCGTGTGGGTACGGGAGGTGTTCAGCGCCTGCTCCAGAGAGCGTTCACCCAGCAGCCGCTGGGCAAGGTCTTCAATTTCGTCCACTCGAATACAGCCTGAGCTGAACGCCCGCTCGGTGGACTCGAACAGCGTCTGCTGCGGGGTATCGTGCAGGTAAATACTGTAGGGGTTTGACATACCGAAGCGTATACGCCCCAAGCTGTTCAAGGGGCCGGGACGCTGCCGCAACAGATACGGGAAATTTCGGCGCGACAGGCTCGCCCAGTCTATCCCCTCAGGGTCAACCGGCTGCCAGCTGCCATCTACCTTTTGCAGTACCTCGATCTGTTGGCGAGCAAAATAGTCGGGATCCTTTCGCTGCTTGGGCAACAGATCCTCAACAGCCAGGCGGAAGGGCACCGTCCAGGGTGGGTGCATGATGAGGTGGTCCACATCCGACTCGAACGACAGGGTAGGACGGTGCGGACGACCACTGATGATTCGGTATTGCTGTACCGCCCTGTCCTGCTCAACCAGTGTCATTGAGTAGGTCCCGGTTCTGACCAGCAGGTAACGTTCGCCCAAATCCCTTGGCAGCCAGCGCCAGCGCTGCAGGTTGACCCGTACCTGTTGCAGCTGCTGCTCCGGCGAGCGCTGTAGCGCTGCGCGGGTCGCAGGTCCCAGAATACCGTCGGGTTCCAGTCCCTGCTGCTGCTGGAACGCCCTTACCGCATCCACAACCAGTGGGGTATAGACCTCCTGCGGCTCAAACGAACTCTCTGCCGAATTTAACAACTCCTTACGAATCAATAACTCACGCACTCCCACAACCACAGAGTGGCTCGCCCCCGTGCGCAGCAGGCCATTCATGCTCAAGTCCAGCGCCACCCATGTCTCGCGATCAGTCCGCTGTAACAGCTGTGTATAGTGTTCAACCAGACGTTGGTATTCGGCTGACCTGGGCAGTAGTGCCTGCAGGGTTGCCCCCACCTCTTCTGCCGCGGATGCCTGCAGCAACAGGTCGGCCGCATCAAGCGTACGTGGCTGGAAACGCCACAACCGATCATGCTCCTCGGCAGAAGGGGTTACGCCAGCCAAGTCCCGCGCCAGACGCATGAAGCTGTCACTCAACAGAAGGTCATTCAATACCGGCTCGGGGCTCATGGCTGATCCGGCCGAAAACGGCTGCTGCAACCGAGAATACTGATAATCTGACGGATCAAGCCCATGTTGCAGTGAGACTCGAATCCAGTGCTCCAGCTCTCGCTGCATCACCGTTTTGGCTTCGCCACGCATGTTGCTCCACAGCAGTTGCCCGCCGGAGCGTTCATACAAAGACTGCAGCACCGACCAATCAAGTCTGTCGGTTGCCGGCAGCTCACCCGCAGCCCCCGCCTGCAGCAGCTGCTGCAAATGCGTTTCAACCGACTCTGCAGCCTTTAACGGCATTGCGATCACACACAACAGCATTAGTGCAGACAGATGTGGACTCACAGCTCGCAACATCTCAACCTCACCCGGTATTTGCCTTTCATCACTATAGCCTGTTTTCGGTTAGTGATATGCTGATACACCTTTACATACCCCGGCACCCGAGGGTTCTGGCGGTTATTTTCACGCAAGCCGTAATTGAAGGAGTCAAAAATGCAGAAATGGATAGGCGCTGGTGTACTGGTCGTGGTTGCAGGCGGTGGACTGGCCTGGCAGCAGGGCTGGCTGGGGGGCGCCGGAGGAGGCCCGACCGAGATGACGGCACACGTACCGGCTGATACGGTTATGTACCTTGGCGGCAGTGCCGATCCGGGACTGGTACAGCAAATGCGCAATACCCCGCTGATGCCGGTCTCACAGAGTGAGCTGAGCGAACTGATTCAGGAGCTGCAGAACGCAGGGGAAGACAGTCCCGCCGCCCGCTTTGCGCGCCACCTGCTGGCCGATCTGCTTACCCACTCCACCACCTACGGTACACTGGTGGACCACTACGGCTTTGACTTGGCCAGTCCACAGGCGATCTACATGGACGGCCTGGTACCAGTGATCCGCATAGGGGTAACGGACGAAGCTGCCTTCTGGGCACCCTTGGATGAAGCCTCGGCCGCCAGTGGACTTTCGTCCACTGACACACAACTGGGTGACACTACCGTACGCACCTGGCGTCTCAATCCCGAACATGATCGCAGCGTGGATCTGGCTGTCCGCGTTAAAGACGGCGTTGCCACGATCAGTTTTTTCATCTTCAGCGACGACCTGGCCGCCAAACGCCTGCGCATGGCTCTGGATCTGCCTGAGCAGTCACTGGCTGACAGCGGCGAACTCCAGGAAATTCAAAAAACACATGGTCTTGACGAGAGCATGACCGCCTTCATCCATCTGGAACGACTGGCCCGTGGCATTCTGGAACCTGGCAGCAACTCGTTGGCACGCCAGCTGCATCCGGTCATTCAAGCCTCATCCGGCAAGTCGATCGAGCAGCAGCTGGAAGCAAGCTGTCGCAACGAGTTGGTGGCACTTATTGCACAGATGCCACGTCTGGTGGCGGGCAATACGGGCCCAACATCCGGCAGCGAATTGAACAGTCGTTCGGTACTGGAATTGAAAAACGGTGCCGTTGTGGAGAACCTGAGCAAGCTCAGAGGCCATATCCCGGCACACAGCCGTGAGGCCGACAACCAGATTCTCGGACTGGGCCTCGGTCTCAACATTGATAACCTGGTCCCTGCCACGACTGCTCTATGGAATCAGTTTACCCAAGCCGACTTCAGCTGCCCTCAACTGGTCAGCGCTCAACAGCAGATGGCGAATGTCAGCCCGGCAATGATGGGACTGTTTGCCGGCATGGCACAAGGCACATCTGGAGCCGGTTTCTCGCTATATGATCTGCAACTCAGCCCGACCCAACCGATTCCAGAGCAGTATGACTTCCTGTTCAGTATCGCCACGGCCAACCCTCAGCCGTTATTGTCCCTGCTCAGCAGCACGCCATTTGGCCGTATGATCAGTATTCCACAGGATGGCAGCCTGAAAGAGCTGGATCTTTCGTTTGTTGCCCCTGGCATGAGCGTCAATGCTGGTATTCAGGGCAACCACATTGTCGTGTTCAAGGGTGAAAAGGCTCAGCAGGCGGTGGATAAGATCGGGGCAGAGTCATTGGACGCCAACGGGCTCAACAGCCTCAGCGTCAATTATCCTCGTCTGGCAGATCTGGTGGATCAGATTCCAGCCCCCATCGCTGCACAAATGGATACCGGTACGGAAACTGGCTGTGTTTCTCAGGTGCAGCTGTCCGAGCTGTTGCGTGCTCAAGCCGGCAGCATTGGTTACCACTCCGATATCAACGCTCAGGGCTGGGTAACCGATATGGATATGCGCCTGGCAACCGGAAGCCGTGACGCAATCGACCCCGTGGGCAACTTTGTAGTGGTCGACAAAACCTTCGAATGTGAAGTGGGTGAAGAGGCTGGTTACGAAGAGATTCGCAAAGATGGTACAGGCCGCTATGTTTATGCCGACACTGACTGCGAGCTCTACCAGAGCAATTACAACTGGAGCATTGAAGGCCGTACAATGAAGATCAACACCATTGATGCACAGAGTCGTGAAAGCTGTACCCAAGAGTGGGAACCAGCCGAAGCGACCAACTCACAATGCCTGCTGATTTCGACTGACAATGGCTTCCGTTGCCTGTTCGATGGCGAGCAGGGCAAAACGTTGCTGCACTACATCCCGGAATAACCGGACTTGTGCACCATGCAAAACGCCGGGCAATTGCCCGGCGTTTCTGTTTTGGCTGTCCATTTAGCTCGGGCTGAACGGGCTTACACCACCTCCGCCAAATTGCCCTTCTGTTCCAGCCAACGCTTGCGATCGGGTGAGCGCTTCTTCGCCAGCAGCATGTCCATGATTTCCATGGTGTCATCCCCGCTGTCCAGAGTCAGCTGCACAAGTCGGCGCGTATCCGGTGACATGGTGGTTTCACGCAACTGCAGCGGGTTCATCTCGCCCAGCCCCTTGAAGCGCTGTACGCCGATTTTGGCGTTCTTGCGCTCGGCCCGGATCCGTTCCACGATACCATCTTTCTCTGCATCATCCAGCGCATAATAGACCTCCTTGCCGAAGTCGATGCGGTACAGCGGCGGCATGGCCACGTATATATGACCGGCCGACACCAGCGGGCGGAAGTGGCGTACGAACAGGGCACACAGCAGGGTGGCGATATGCAGACCATCGGAGTCGGCATCCGCCAGAATACAGATCTTGTTGTATCTCAGGCCATCCAGTTTGTCAGAGCCGGGGTCGACCCCGATCGCTACCGAAATGTCATGGATCTCCTGTGAACCCAGCACCTCGGCCGGGTCCACTTCCCAGGAGTTGAGAATCTTGCCGCGCAGCGGCATGATCGCCTGAAACTCACGGCTGCGGGCCTGTTTGGCGGAACCGCCCGCGGAATCACCTTCCACCAAAAACAGTTCCGACTGGCTGGCATCAGCACCGGAACAGTCCGCCAGCTTGCCGGGCAGCGCCGGGCCCTGGGTCACCTTCTTACGCACCACCTTGCGTCCGGCACGCAGCCGGCGCTGGGCGCTGGCGATCACCAGCTCAGCCAGCTTTTCGCCCTCTTCCACGTGGCGGTTAAGCCACAGAGAGAAGGCATCCTTGATCGCGCCGGAGATAAAGGCCGCAATCTGGCGTGAAGACAGACGCTCCTTGGTCTGACCCGCAAACTGAGGGTCGCGCATCTTGGCCGACAGGATATAGCAGCAGCGGTCCCAGATATCATCCGGGCTCAGCTTGACACCACGTGGCAGAAGGTTTCGGAATTCGCAGAATTCGCGCATCGCTTCCAGCAGGCCGGTACGCATGCCGTTGACGTGAGTGCCTCCCTGCGCGGTGGGGATCAGGTTGACATAGCTTTCAGCGGTGACTTCGCCACCATCGGCCAGCCACTGCACCGCCCATTCAACCGCATCCTCTTCCCCCTGCAGACTGCCGCTGAACGGCTCGGTGGGCAGGGTTTCATACACCTGAGTGGTGCCGCGCAGATAGGCGATCAGCCCATCTTCGTAATACCACTCTTCCTGCTCCTTCTTGCCGCCACTGAGGTCGGTAAAGGTCACCTTCAGGCCAGGGCAGAGTACCGCCTTGGCACGCAGGTTATGCTTGAGCCGGGTGACACTGAATTTGGGCGAGTCGAAATACTTGGGATCAGGCAAGAAGCGCAGGCTGGTGCCGGTATTGCGCTTGCCGCAGCTGCCGATCACTTCCAGCTCGGATACCTTGTCGCCATCGGCAAAACCGATGCGGTACACCTGACCGTCGCGCTTGATCTCCACATTGAGCAGCTTGGACAGAGCATTCACCACCGACACACCAACCCCGTGCAGACCGCCGGAGTAGTTGTAGTTATCGTTGTTGAACTTGCCGCCGGCGTGCAGTTTGCACAAAATCAACTCTACCCCGCTGACGCCCTCTTCCGGATGGATATCCACCGGCATGCCGCGACCGTCGTCAGCCACACTGAGAGAGCCGTCTTCATGCAGGATGACATCGATCTGTTTGGCATGTCCGGCCAGGGCTTCATCGACCGAGTTGTCGATCACTTCCTGTGCCAGATGGTTGGGGCGGTCTGTTTCTGTGTACATACCCGGCCGGCGGCGTACCGGATCCAGGCCACTGAGCACTTCTATCGCATCGGCGTTATATTGCTTCGACATCGGGTGTTCCTGTTCAGGGGGCCGCAATCGGCAGCGCAACAGGCACGGGCAGTTCAACTCTGCCCTCGGCAAATGCCTGTACGGCCGGAATCAGCGCCTCAAAATGTTCAAATCCATGACTGCCGCCCGGCTGCACAAACTGCGCACAAGCGGCATATTTATCCACAGCTTCGCGGTAATCCAGTGTTTCATCACCACTTTGTACCAGCAACAGGTAGCGCGACGGGTCCTGCAACTGCGGGCAATCCAACACCAGCAGCTGCTCCAGATGACGCTCTGTCAGTTGATACTGTTCGCGGGTATAGAGGTTGGTGTTTTGTCCCAGCCACTCTTCCAGCAGCCGATACGGATAGACTGCAGGGTTGACCAGCACCGCTCGCAGCGCCGGATTGTGCTCCACCAGCCAGGTACTGTAATAACCGCCCAGTGAGCTGCCGATCAGCGTGACCGGCCCATTGGCCGCTGCAATCTCGGCTTCCAGCTGCTCAATCGCCTCGGCCGGCCAGTGCGACAGGGCTGGCACTCTCAGCTGAGCTGCGTGTCCCTGCCGCTCAAATGCTGCCTGCAGGCAGCGGGCCTTCCAGGACTGGGGCGAGCTGTTGAAGCCATGCACGTATATAAAAACCGGCGCGTTCATGAGGTTAACTCGTGTGGCAGCTGCAACGAATGGGCATCCACTTGACCGTCAGGATGGAGCCTGTACCAGCGCGCGCCCGGAGTGGCACGCGACGGATCTGTTTCCAGCTCGAACTGTTCACAGCCGGCACGAAACTGTACCACGGTCGAAGGCGCCGACCAGAGTGGACGTCCGGCAAAGCTCAGCAGCTGCAGTTGATGCAGGTGGCCACAGATCACACCACGTACATGAGGAGCGGCATCAACCAGATCAGCCAGCGCCGTCGAATTTCCTAGACGGATCGCATCCTGCCACACACTGCCGGTGGGGGTCGGATTGTGATGCAGTACCAGCAGTGTGGGTCGTTGCGGTGCCTGTGCCAACTGCCGTTGCAGCCAGTCCAGCTCGGACCGGCTCAGACTACCGCTGCCGCGGCCATCAGGTTCCGAGGTGCTGTCGAGTAACAGCAGGGTCCAGCTTCCGCTGTGGATAACTTTATGCCCCAGTTCTCCCGTGTGATCGGCCAACTGCATCGCGGCTGTTACATCATGATTGCCGGGGATCCAGTGCATACGGGGACTCAGTGGCGCCACAATCTGCAGCAGACGCGCATAGGCATCCGGTCCGCCATGGTGTACCAGATCACCGGTCAGCAGCAGATGGTCGAAGGGGGCAAACTCTGACTGCAGCCACTGTACCAGCCGGATCAGGCACTGATCTGCATCACGACCACGAAACAGCTCACCGGCCACCGGCGGCAGATGACAGTCACTCAGCTGCAACAGCCGAGTCATTCGGCAAACACCTCTTCCAGTAACTGGCCATGGGCCAGACAGTGGCTGAGCCATTCGTGCAGATAGGTATTGAGCTGTGCCTTTTCATCCGGCTGGTGCATCTGCCGGTTGGGGTAGGGATATACCCCGGACAGCTGCCTCCGACGCATGCAGATCACTTCCGCAATACGGGCATCGTGGTAGAGCCTCACCACCAGACGCGGGGCATCAAGCCATTCGGATACATTCTCGTACTGATGCGACACCAGTACGGTAGTGGTATAGGTAAAACGCTCTTCCACCTGCAGCCGCACCAGCGCACGGTGGCCATCATGCACCAGCTGAAACTCGCGTTTGTCGCAGTAATCCAGGTCCGGCAACAGCTTGAGCAGGCGCATGTAGTTGCCTTCACCAACAGCCTGCTGACGCTTCAGGTCGGGGACATATTTACGCTTCATGACCCACTCCCGATCCTTTCAAACGGTCATGGTTGAGCTGCAGCCACTGCAGCGCAATAATCGCGGCCGCATTGTTGACCACCCGCTGCTGCACCAGCGCAAAAGCCTCGATGGCCGGAATCACATGCACCTTGATGTCTTCACCCTCTTCATCAAGACCGAACACGCCGCCCGATTCGGGAGCATCCACCAATGCGCAGAAAAGCTCGATCCACTCATCGCAGCCACCTGGACTGGGCAGATAGCCTGTGATCGGGATCAACTCACCCAGTTCGATGCCGGATTCTTCGATACTTTCACGCCGTGCCACATCTTCCGGCGACTCACCCGGCTCAACGATGCCGGCCACCAGCTCCAGTAGCCAGGGGGCATCCGTTTTGGTCAGTGCACCGGCACGGAACTGTTCCACCAGAACGACTGCATCACGGATCGGGTCATACAGCAGCACACAGACCGCATCACCACGGTCCAGCAGTTCACGCTGAATACGTACCCGCCCACCCTCAAAACGAGGGTGACTGAGCGTCAACCGATGCAGGCGAAAAAATCCCTGATACAGCGGCTCATCCTGCTCCAGACGGACATCGGTCAGATTGAATGCGGGTTGCCAGACAGGGGCCATCACTCCACCTCAGCTCGCGTTGTTTGAATACGCGACTATACCATCGGCAGACAGCAGACCCCAGCCCTGCCGGGACTCAACCGCGCAGACGCTGCATCGGCTGGCGCATGAGATGAAACAGCTGCCGTGCGGCCTGCCCCGAGCGCACACGCAGCGGGCGTCGAATCTGATCCGGTCGCAGCAGCGGCTGTGGACATGTAGAAGGCATGCCCAACAGGAACCCTTGACCCAGGCCTATCCCCATCTGCTGCAGGGCGCGCATCTCTTCATACCGCTCAATGCCCTCCGCCAGTATCTGACAACGCAGATTGCGCCCGATCCGGCCAATTGACTGCACGAACTCACGCTTGACCGGGTCACGGTCCAGGTCACTGATGAAATGTTTGTCGATTTTGACGAACTCTGGCTGCAACTCGGACCAGAGGCGCAGACCGGAGTAGCCGGCCCCCAGATCATCAATCGCAATCTGAAAGCCCATGCTGCGGTAGTGTTCCACCGCCGCCCGCGTCAACCCCTGATGATCGAACGGATGCTGCTCGGACAGTTCGATTACAATCGATTCCAATGGAATATCCAGCTGTCGCAACAAGTCGGCAGTAAAGCCATGCTGGTGGTCCGGCGAGCTGAGCAGGGACGCGGTCACGTTCAAAAACAATAGCCCACCCGGCTTCAATTCAGCAAAGCGGGCCAGCGAGCACTTGCGACAGAGCAGCTCCAGCTGCAGTTGATGGTCATGACGGATAGCGGCCTGAAACAGGCGCGAAGGTGCATGCAGTGTGCTGCCGCGGGGGCCACGAATAAGTGCTTCATGACCAATTGCCCTCCCGCTGCGCAGGTCCATGATCGGCTGGAATACGGGCTCCAGCAATTCCAGGCGCAGAATTTGCTCAAGCTCAGCCCGTTCTGCCGCCAGCAGCGTGGCGGATGGTAAGGGTGGCGGTGTGGACATTGGGCTCCCCGGTCGATCGTAGTGATAGCCGGGCAAGCCTATTGCATCTTGATGACACTTGAATGACAGTCTGGATCGCTGCTTCAGACTCAGGACTGGGCAGCAGCCAGTGCTCTCAGCTGCTGAATTTCATCCTCCCAGATTTCCGGCTCGATGGTTTCCAGTACCAGCGGTATACCCTCGAAACGACTGTCACGCATGATGTATTCAAACGGCGCCCAGCCGATTTCCCCCTGCCCCAGACTGTGGTGGCGGTCAATGCGGCTCTCCAGCGTCCCCTTGGAATCGTTCAGGTGCATGCCGCGCAGGTATTCAAAACCGACGATACGTTCGAACTCGGCAAAGGTCTGCTCGCAGGCTTCTGGAGTTCTCAGGTCATACCCGGCAGCGAAAGTATGACAGGTATCGAGGCAAACACCCACACGGGACTTGTTCTCAACCTGGTCAATGATCGCCGCCAGCTGCTCGAAGCGAAAGCCCAGGTTGGAGCCCTGTCCGGCGGTATTCTCGATCACCGCTACAACATTCTCGGTCTTGGCCAGCGCCAGGTTGATCGACTCGGCAATGGTCGCCAGACAAGTTGTCTCATCGACTTTTCTGAGATGGCTGCCGGGATGGAAGTTCAGCAGCCTCAGCCCCAGCTGCTCACAGCGCTGCATTTCGTCCAGAAAGGCTGCACGGGATTTTTCCAGCGGCTCCGCCTCCGGATGGCCCAGATTGATCAGGTAGCTGTCATGCGGCAGGATCTGATCGGCATTGAACCCCAAGCGTTCACAGTTGGCCTTGAACGCCTTGATGCTTTTGCTTGTCAGCGGTTTTGCATCCCAGCGGCGCTGGTTTTTGGTGAACAGGGCAAAGGCGTTGGCACCGATTTTGGCCGCATTCAGCGGCGCATTTTCCACCCCGCCGGCTGCGCTGACATGGGCTCCGATATAGTACATGCAGTCCCCTTACAGTTTGCAGGCGCCGCCAAGGCAGTCGTCAAAGTCCATCGACGCCAGTTCTTCCTTTTCGGCATGCTGCGTCTTGATGCGGCTGAGCAGATCGGCTTCGATGGCATCCTGACTGGCACCAGCGCGGTTGAATACGTTCAGCAGAGCGGACAGTTCTTCGAGGGTGAGTTCATGCATGGGAGTATCTCCAGTGTGTAAATGGCATTAACAGGGCTGCAGCTGATCCACCATCAGCTGCAGGGTGCGCTGACCACGAAACTCGTTCACGTCCAGCCGATATACCAGACGCAGTTTCTGTACCGACTCATTGGGCCAGCGCAGGGTGTCTACATTGAAGGCGATCGCATCCAGTGCCTGAGCCCCACCTTCGGGCATCACCACCAGTTTTAGGTGACGCTGACCGACGATACGCTGCTGCAGTAGATGGAAGCAGCCCTCAAACAGTGGCTCGGGAAAATGATGCCCCCAGGGACCGGCATTGCGCAACGCCTCGGCCAGTTCCATGCTGAAGGCGCTTTCCGGCAACTCGCCATCAGTCAGGATACGTTGAGTCAGATCTTCGGCATCCAGCTGACGTCTTACCTCGGCATCAAAGGCGTCTCGGAAGGCATCCAGCTGATCTTCAGCGATGGTCAACCCCGCGGCCATGGCGTGACCGCCGAACTTCTTCAGCAGCCCCGGATGTTTGGCTGCCACGGCATCGAGCCCGTCGCGGATGTGGAAGCCGTTGATGGAACGGGCCGAGCCCTTGACTTCACCGGCATCACCGGGGGCAAAGGCGATCACCGGACGGTGTACTCGTTCCTTGATGCGGGAGGCCAGAATGCCGATCACGCCCTGATGCCAGCCCTGATCATACAGGCATAGACCGAACGGCAGCGCCTGATCATTCAGGCTCAGCTGGCCCAGCAGCTCCAATGCCTGCTGTTGCATTTCCTGCTCAATCCCACGTCGCTCTCGATTGAGATCATCCAGCGACCGGGCCATCTCCAGTGCGCGCTCGTAATCGTCCTCCAGCAGACATTCGATACCGATCGACATGTCTTCCAGCCGCCCCGCCGCGTTCAGTCGCGGGGCTATGGCAAAGCCCAGATCACCGGCCACCAGTCGTTCACGGTTGCGCCCGGAGACTTCGATCAGCGCCAAAAGCCCAGGGCGTGCCTGTCCGGCACGGATACGCTGCAACCCCTGCCAGACCAGCGCCCGGTTGTTGCGCTCCAGCGGTACCACATCCGCTACGGTGCCCAGTGCCACCAGATCCAGCAGGCTGGCCAGATTGGGCGCCTGTGCCTTGAACCATCCGCGTTCATGCAGGGCACGACGCAGCGCGATCAGCACATAGAAAATCACCCCCACTCCACAGGTGGACTTGGCAATGAATTCACAGCCGGGCTGATTGGGATTGACGATGGCACAGGCCGCAGGCAGCTCATTACCCGCCAGATGGTGGTCGGTTACGATCACATCGATGCCAAGGGCGTTGGCCCGAGCCACACCCTCAATGCTCGAAATGCCGTTATCCACCGTAATCAGCAGGTCTGGCTTGTGCACTGCCGCCACATCGACAATTTCGGGGCTCAGGCCGTAGCCATATTCAAACCTGTTGGGCACCAGATAATCGACTTCAGCAGCGCCCAGCATGCGTAACCCCAGCATTGCCACCGCAGTGCTGGTAGCACCGTCGCAGTCGAAGTCACCCACAATCACGATTGACTGGCGCTGCTCCAACGCCTGCACCAATCGCTTCACTGCTGCGGCCATGCCTTTCATGCGGTTGTCCGGCAGCAGTTCCTGCAAGCGACGGCCCAGCTGTTCAGGATCCTCAATGCCACGCGCGGCATACACGCGCGCCAGCACCGGATGCAGAGCCTTCAGGCCCGGGTGGCTAGGGTCAACCTGCAGGGGGCGCTGTTGAATCACCGGTTCAGTCATAGTGCCATATCAACCTCTTTGGCATGCGGAAGTGCACAAACAAAAAGGCCCGCCGTCAATGCAGCGGGCCCGTGCCTGGCCCGAGCGGACCAGGTATGGCAGGCTCAGCCGCGGTGGGCGTTATCAGCGATATACTGCTGAACCACGGACAGATCGTTAGCCAGCACTTCAAAGCGCTCGTCACGCTCAAACAGGTCTGCCATATGGGCCGGCAGCTGAGGCGATTCCAGACCCGCCTTGACGACCGGCTCCGGGAACTTGACCGGATGTGCAGTCGCCAAGGTGATCATCGGCACCGATTTGTCACGCCAGCATTCGCGAGCAGCCTTGACGCCAATCGCGGTATGCGGATCGAGCAGGTAGCCAGTTTCGGCATGCACATCGCGGATCACGTCACAGGTAGTGGCGTCATCAATGGCGTGGCTGTCGAACAGCGTACGCACCTTCTCCCAACGTGCCGGATCCAGCTGCACCGATTCCTTCTTGAAACGTGCCATCAGATCGGCAATTTCGGCACCGTCACGGCCATAGACATCAAACAGCAGGCGCTCGAAGTTGGAGCTGACCATGATATCCATGGAGGGTGACAGGGTGTGCACCAGTTCGCCTTTGGACATGTCATTACCGCTGATCACGCGATGCAAGATGTCGTTGCGGTTGGTGGCGACCACCAGCTGCTCGATTGGCAGGCCCATCTGCTTGGCGAGATAACCAGCAAAGATATCACCGAAGTTGCCGGTGGGCACCGAGAAGGAGACCGGACGGTGCGGGCCGCCAACAGCCAGCGAAGCCGAGAAGTAGTAGACGATCTGGGCCATGATGCGGGCCCAGTTGATCGAGTTCACGGCACCGAGTTTTAGACCGTTGAGGAAGCCCTGATCGGCAAAGCTGTCCTTCACCATCTCCTGACAGTCATCAAAGTTGCCTTCCAGCGCGATGTTGAACACGTTGTCGGCCTTGATGGTGGTCATCTGGCGGCGCTGCACTTCCGATACACGGTTATATGGATGCAGAATAAAGATGTCCAGGTGCTTGGAGTGACGGCAGCCTTCAATGGCGGCAGAACCAGTATCACCGGAGGTGGCACCCATGATCACCAGACGCTCGCCGCGCTCGGCCAGCACATGGTCCATCAGACGTCCCAGCAACTGCAGGGCGAAATCCTTGAATGCCAGGGTCGGACCATGAAACAGCTCCAGCACCCACTCATTGGTGCCCAGCTCTTTCAGTGGCGCCACGGCACTGTGGTTGAAACCGGCATAGGTCTCGTCGATCATCCGCTTCAGATCGGCATCCGTGATGCAGTCATCCACAAACGGCTTGATCACCTTGAATGCCAGCTCGGCGTAGGACAGGCCCGCCCAGGAGGCGATCTCATCACGGCTGAAGGTCGGCAGGGTTTCCGGCACGTACAGGCCACCGTCACTGGCAAGGCCTGCCAGCAATACATCAGCAAACTTCAGTTTCGGCGCTTGGCCCCGGGTAGAAATGTAGTTCATCAATCGTTCCTCAATCAGCCAGCAGCTCAACACGGATGCGGATGATCTCGCCGAGGATATCCGGCAACGCTTCGATCTCGCGAATCGCCTCATTCATCATCCGTTCTTCCACCCGCTGGGTCAGCATGATCACCGGCACCTGCGCTTCGGTGGTCTGTTTCTGGATGATCGCTTCAATATTGATCCCCTTCTCACCCAGAATACGGGTTACGTGGGCCAGCACACCCGGACGCTCCACGGCCTGCAGACGCAGGTAGTAGGCGCTGGTGGTTTCTTCCACCGGAAGAATGGGCGCATCGGACAGTTCTGAAGGCTGGAATGCAAGGTGTGGCACGCGGTTGTCACGATCAGCGGTCAGGGTACGCACAACATCAACGATATCGGCTACGACCGCAGACGCGGTCGCTTCTGCACCGGCACCCGGACCATAGTAAAGGGTCTGGCCAACCGCATCGCCATCCACCAAAATTGCGTTCATGACACCGTTCACATTGGCCAACAGAACATCACGCGGAATCAGCGTCGGGTGAACACGCAGTTCGATGCCCTTGTCGGTGCGACGGGTGATACCCAGATGCTTGACCCGATAGCCCAGCTCTTCGGCGTATTGCACATCCTGCGGGGTGATTTTGCTGATACCTTCGGTGAAGGCCTTGTTGAACTGCAGCGGCACACCAAACGCCAGGGATGACAGGATCGTCAGCTTATGCGCGGCATCGATCCCTTCCACATCAAAAGTAGGATCGGCTTCAGCATAACCCAGCGCCTGCGCTTCCTGCAGCACGTCAGCAAAGGCTCGGCCCTTTTCACGCATCTCGGTCATGATGTAGTTGCCGGTACCGTTGATGATGCCCGCCAGCCAGTTGATCTGGTTAGCGGCCAGCCCTTCACGAATCGCCTTGATGATCGGAATGCCGCCGGCAACAGATGCCTCGAACGCCACCATCACGTTCTTTTCCTGCGCGGCTTCAAAGATTTCGTTACCATGCACCGCAATCAGTGCCTTGTTGGCTGTCACGACATGTTTGCCGTTCTCGATAGCGGTCATCACCAGCTCGCGTGCCGTTTCATAGCCACCGATCAATTCAACCACGATGTCGATCTCGGGGTTGGTGGCCACTTCAAACACATCAGTGGTCAGCTGCATGCCAGAGGTGTCACAGGCCGGATTCTCGCTGCGTGTACCGATCTGCTCAATGATGATTTTCCGACCGGCACGCCGGGAAATCTCCTCGGCATTTCGAGTCAATACATTGAATGTACCGCCACCGACGGTACCCAGACCACAGATCCCTACTTTTACAGGTTTCAAGCCAACACCTCACAGATTGTTCGGTCAGATCAGACAGCCGCCAGCTGGCGGTTAAAAAATGGGCTCCATTATAGCGAAAAGGCGGGCCATGCACTATGCACGCCCGCCTCGGTATTCCCGGCTTAACTCAATCAGTTCAGTCCCAGCATCTGCTGCAGACGTGCGGCAGGCACATAGCCGGGCAGCAGTGTGCCATCTTCCAGTACCAGAGCAGGAGTGCCCGTGACACCAACTTTCTGGCCCAGCTCATACTGTGCCTGCACCGGGTTGTCACACTCCTGCTGCTTGATTGAATCACCGCCCTTGACTTCATCCATGCGCTCACGGCGCTCCTGTTCGTTACCACACCAGATCGATTCCATCCGTGAGAAGGTCTTGGACTGAGGGCCGCCACGCGGGAAGGCAAGGTAGTTCACCTGCACCCCCATGCGATTCAGCGCCGGCACCTCGTCATGCAGTTTACGGCAGTATGGGCAATCTACATCCGTGAATACGTTGACAGTCGCCTTGATCTCACCTGCCGGCCTGTAGACCACCATATCGGCCTCTTCAACGCCCTGCATTGCAAGTTGACGGGCTTCGTTGCGTTTCTGTTCAGTCAGATTGACCAGCCCCTGCTCTGTATCCACCCGATACAGCTGCCCTGCCAAAAGGTGCGTGCCCTCGCTGTCGGCGTACAGGGTTTCACCGCTGCTCAGCACCACCTCATACAGCCCGGCCATTGGTGCTGGCTCCACGCTTTGCACCTTAAGCCGACTGTCCACACTGTTGAGCTGCTGACGGATTTTTTCGGCAGCTTCATCAGCTGCCCAGACCGAGCCCGTGAGCACCAGCATCAGGGCGGAAGTCAGTGTTGTTGATCGCATGTAAACCTCTATTTTCAGGTGAACCGTTTCAGGTAGAACACGAATTCGCTAATTGGTTCCTATCCACGTGGATGATGTGCCTGGTGCAGCTGCTGCAGGCGATGGCTGGCCACATGGGTATAGATCTGGGTTGTGGACAGATCACTATGGCCCAGCAGCATCTGTACAACGCGCAAGTCTGCGCCATGATTGAGCAGGTGGGTGGCAAAGGCATGGCGCAGCACATGTGGTGAAAGCGGCTTGTCGATCCCGCTTTCGATGGCATAGCGGCGCACTCGGTACCAAAAGGTCTGTCGGGTCATGGCCTGACCGCGACGACTGACAAACAGGGTTTCTTCCCGCGGATTGTCGATCAACAGTGGACGAGCCTGCTCCAGATAACGCCCCACCCAGTGAATCGCTTCATCACCGACCGGTACCAACCGTTCCTTGTTACCCTTGCCAACCACTCGAATAACGCCAAGCCGGCTGTTGATCTGCTCCAGCTGCAGTGATATCAACTCGGTCACACGCAGGCCGGTCGCATACAGCAGTTCCAGCATGGTTCGATCCCTGAGACCCAGTGGCTCACTCACATCCGGAGCAGCCAGTAGAGACTCCACATCCTGTTCGGTCAGGGTTTTGGGCAGTGGCCGCCCCATACGCGGATTGTCCAGATTCAGTGTCGGATCCTCGACAATGCGCGCCTCGCGCAACTGGTAACGGTAGAACCCACGTAAACAGGAAAGCAGGCGAGAGGTTGAACTGCTGCGCATCTGCTGTTGCAGGCGCCAGTTCAGATACTGCTGCAAACTGTTTCGACCCGCCTGCAGCAGGTGCTCACCACGGCTGCTCAACCAGTGCGCATACTGGCGCAGATCGCGCCGATATGAGGCGATCGAGTTATCACTCAACCCCTTTTCCAGCCACAGACTGTCGAGCCACAGATCAATCTGTTGTTCATCCTCTGCGGCAACGGTTACTGCGGTACAGCGACGATCTGCACTCAACGCCAGACCTCAGCCTGCTGAATACGGTCGTTATCCAGAGGGTACTCGGCGACACCCTGCTTCAATCTCTGTATGACTCTGACACCCTGCCCGTCAGCATGTACCAGCTGACCTTCCACATCGTTGCCGAAGTAGGTGAAAATGCGTACAGGAGAGCCCAGATAGGCTGGCAGTTCTGCCAGTGGCGTTGGCTGATATCGTTTTATCACCGGCCTCACCCGGACCCGTTGTCCTGGAGCTGAATCAGACTCTACTGCCTGTAGGGCCTCTACGCCACCCGATAATTCCGCTTCAGCCTCCGCGACGGCTGCGTCTTCTTCAGGCTCAGCACCAGACTCCACGCGACCGGGGTTACCGGCCATAGCCAGCCCCGTCATTAATTCAGGCCAGTTGATGCCGTCAAGCGCCAGCGGCTTACCATTGATGCTGAACTGCAGATTGAGTGATTGCAACACCGTCATCGGATCCTGCATCATCAGTTCGGCAGCACCAACACCACCCACCGGACGCAGACTTAAAGCCATGTCAGCGTCTGGCTTCTGCAGGTCAAAATAGGCCGTCAACAGGCTGTCGGGCAGTTCAACCCCACTGGCATTCAGCCATTGAACGAAAAGCTGCCGGTGCTGCTGCCGATACTCGTCAGGTTTTATACCCGACTCAGCAGCGCAAAAACGATCACGCCGCTGATTATAGCCTTGATCCGCATAGCTGAACGAGAGTGTTTCAAGTCGCGCATTGCCGCTGGCCATCATCGGATTCTGCAACTGGCTTGGATCAGCACTAATGGCCATTTCCATGCGCGTTTCAGCCAGGTCTTGTATATCCACGAACAGGTCAAGATGCACCTTGCGCGCCTGGTTGTCGCCTCGATAGTCCAGGTTGATATCCATCAGCATTTCGCTGAATCCCATCCGTTTCATGGTATTAATATCAAACTGACGTACATTGCCACACCCCAATGCATTAGGGCTGACATAGAGCGGATTGGATTCAAGCATCAGGTCGGACTGCTGCTGAGCCATACGGAACAGCTCCGAGTCCAGCCCCTGTCTCATCCGCTTCAAACTGACGTTAAGCTGTTCGGGCGGAGCATCACCACCAAAGAGAAAGAAAAGAGGGTTACCTGCACGGATACGCACTGCATCGATACTGACAGGTGCATGCATCTGACGGGGCGATATCACCAGATTATTGACGCCAACAGTGCCATCCGGGTGAGCATAGACGGACCCATAGCTAACTTCAGCAAAAGGTGCCATCTGCTGCGACAATTCATCGGCTTTGCTTTTGACCTGATACCAATAGAAGCCATACGAGGCCGCCGCGATCAGTATCAGAACCACCACTCCCGTTCCCAGCTTGCGCATGGCGACACTCCTGCACCCATTCAGTTTCCGTTCAGAGAAGAATTCTAGGACCTGACCATACAAATGGCGAGCATCCAGATCAACAAAAAAGGCAGCCACAATGGCTGCCTTTTTCTGGATCGTTGGGTGAGGCGTACCTCAGCCCAGCTTTTCCTTGATGCGTGCAGACTTGCCGCTACGCTCACGCAAGTAGTACAGCTTGGCCTGACGTACGTCACCGCGACGCTTCACTTCGATCTGTTCAACAGTCGGGCTGAAGGTCTGGAAAGTACGCTCAACGCCCACACCGTGGGAGATCTTGCGCACGGTGAAAGCGGAGTTCAGGCCGCGGTTACGCTTGCCCAGCACTACACCTTCAAACGCCTGCAGACGGCTACGAGTGCCTTCTACTACGCGTACCTGTACCACTACGGTATCACCCGGTGCAAATGCCGGGATCTCTTTGCTCATCTGTTCAGCTTCAATCTGCTGAATAATCAGGCTCTTGTTGCTCATCGCTCGCTCCTAAGTATTTCTACCGCTGGCCTCCTGGGCCTCGCGGACATATTCGCTTAACAACGTCTGCTGCTCGGGGTTCAGATCAATCTTTTGCAGCAGGTCCGGACGCCGTTCCCAGGTCCTTCCCAGCTGCTGCTTCAGTCGCCAGCGCCGAATCTCGGCATGGTTGCCGCTGAGCAACACTGCGGGCACCTGCTGCCCCGCCAGTTCTTCGGGCCGGGTGTAGTGGGGACAGTCAAGCAGACCCTCAAAGAAGGAATCCTCGGTTGCAGAGTCCTGATGACCGAGTACACCCGGTATCATTCTTGCCACTGCATCCACCATCACCATGGCCGGCAGCTCGCCGCCACTGAGGACAAAGTCGCCCAGTGACCACTCTTCGTCAATTTCGCTCTGCAACAGACGCTCATCAATGCCTTCATAGCGTCCGGCCACCAGAATCAACTTTTCCGCTGCTGCCAGCTCACACACACCCGCCTGATCAAGGCGGCGCCCCTGGGGTGACAGATAGATCACCCGAGCGCCCTCACCGGCGGTTTCTTTTGCAGCCAGAATCGCATCACGCAACGGCTGCACTTTCATCAGCATGCCAGGGCCACCGCCATACGGGCGATCATCCACTGTGCGATGCCGATCATGGGTGAAGTCGCGGGGATTCCAGCACTCCACCTGCAGCAGGCCGTTACGAACCGCCCGTCCGGTGATGCCATAGCGGGTAACCGCTTCGAACATCTCCGGGAACAGGCTGACGATCCCGAACCACATCACTCAGAAATCCGGATCCCAATCGACCCGCATCAATCCTGAATCAAGATCAACCTCTTTCACCACCTGATCAGGCAGCCAGGGAATCAAGCGCTGTTCGCGATCAATACTCTCGGCCGTACCTTTCACCACCAGCACGTCATTCGCGCCGGTTTCCATCAGGTGACTCACCCGTCCCAGCAATACGCCGGATTCGGTGTAAACCAACAGGTTTTCCAGCTGGCTCCAGTAATACTCACCGGCCTCCAGATCAGGCAGTTCAGTCTGGGGCACCATAATCTCGCGCCCATGCCAGAGCTTTGCCTCTTCCGGAGTATTCACACCGGCCAATTTGGCGATCAGGCCTTTCCCATGGCGTTTGCCAGCTTCCAGCCTGACAGGCACTTTCTGCCCGCCTGACTCAACCAGCCATGAGTTGTAGTTCAGTATATTTTCCATGGGCTCGGTATAGGAATGAATCTTGATCCAGCCCTTGATCCCATAAGGTGCAGTGAAGCGCCCCAGTACAACCAGGTCTTCCTGTTTTTCACTATTTACTGACACGGCCCGAATCCGACCTTACTCTGCTGCCTTGCGTGCTTCTTTGAGCAGCTGAGCAACACGCTCAGAAGCCTGAGCACCCTTGCCAACCCAGTACTCAACACGTTCCAGGTTAACGCGCAGACGCTCTTCCTGACCACGTGCAACCGGGTTGAAGAAACCGACCCGCTCGATAAAGCGGCCATCACGCGCATTGCGCGAATCAGCTACAGTGATGTGATAAAACGGACGCTTTTTAGCGCCACCACGAGACAAACGAATAGTGACCATGCGCTGGACCCCTTTATTTCGCTGGATGGGTTTTAGGATCGCCCATCATTCTTGTTTCTTCGCTTCCCCGGCCAAACTGCCCAGATAAACGAAGGCCAAACTAAACAGGGCGGTGATTTTACGTGAAACCACCGCCCGTTGAAAGCAAAAAGATCAGTTTTTAATCAGCTTAGAAGCGCGGAAAGCCGCCGCCTCCGCCCATGCCTGGGGGCATCATGCCTTTCATGCCACGTGCCAGCTTGGCCATGCCGGACTTGGAACCGAATTTTTTCATCATTTTCGCCATCTGCTTGTGCTGCTTAAGCAAACGGTTCACATCCTGTACCTGTGTGCCTGAACCCTGGGCGATACGACGCTTTCGCGACCCCGACACAATATCAGGATGACGGCGCTCATGCGGTGTCATGGAGTTGATGATAGAGACCATCTGCAACACACCCTTTTCGGCCTGTGCAGCCTGCGCCGCCTGTGCCATCTGGCCCATGCCCGGCAGCTTTTCCAGCATCGACATCATGCCGCCCATGCTCTGCATCTGCTGGATCTGCTCCTTGAAGTCCTCAAGATCAAAGCCCTTGCCCTTGGTGATCTTCTTGGCAAATTTTTCAGCCTTTTCCTTGTCGATCTTGTGCTCGGCTTCCTCGATCAGGGACAGTACGTCACCCATTCCGAGAATGCGTGAGGCAACACGATCCGGGTGAAACGGCTCAAGCGCATCGGTCTTTTCGCCAATCCCCAGGAACTTGATCGGCTTGCCGGTGACATGACGCACAGACAGAGCGGCACCACCACGGGCATCACCATCGGTTTTGGTGAGAATCACACCGGTCAGCGGCAACACTTCATTGAAAGAACGCGCTGTATTGGCCGCGTCCTGACCTGTCATCGAGTCCACGACAAACAGAGTCTCGACCGGGTTAACGGCGGCATGCAGACGCTTGATCTCCTGCATCATGTCTTCATCGACATGGAGACGACCCGCAGTATCGAGAATCAGAACATCGAACGCCTTGACGCGAGCGTGCTGAATCGCCTGCTCAGCAATAAAGATCGGATCCTGGTCAGCACTGGAGGGGAAGAACTCGACACCCACTTCACCGGCCAGCGTTTCCAGCTGACGAATCGCAGCCGGACGGTATACGTCTGCAGACACCACCAGCACTTTCTTTTTCTTGCGTTCCTTGAGAAAGCGCGCCAATTTGGCTACCGAGGTGGTTTTACCCGCCCCCTGCAGACCCGCCATCATCAGCACGGCTGGAGGCGTTACCGCCAGATCCAGCTCCGCGTTGGCTTCACCCATGACGCGGATCAGTTCCTCATTAACGATCTTGACGAAGACCTGCCCAGGGCTCAGGCTCTTGCTGACTTCCTGACCTACAGCGCGTTCCTTCACGCTGTTGATGAAATCCTTCACCACGGGCAGGGCGACATCAGCCTCGAGCAATGCCATGCGCACTTCACGCAACGTGCCCTTGATGTTGTCTTCAGTCAGCTTTGCCTGACCGGTTACACTGCGCAGTGTCTGTGTAAGCCGTTCTGTCAGATTATCAAACATCGCATACCTCTATCTGCCGGCGACCGCACTCCCGGCAGCCACCCTTTTAAAACGCTTTGGCGACATATTATACAGGACCCCCCGCCCAGGCGGCACCTTATATTTCCTCCTCTGCGCATTTGTGCCACACTTGGCGGTCTTTAGGGAGGATATGGATGCTGATCACCACGACACTCGTTGCTGTACTCTGCTATGCGATTGCCACGGTACTGCAGTGTCGTCGGCTGTCGTCCACGGCCCATGAACAGCTCCGCACCCCCATTCGCATCCTGGGCCTTGCCGGTTTTCTGCTGCAGGGCCATGCCGTGTATCTGGAGTTGCACCACCCGAATGGCATCGACCTCAGTTTCTTCCCGGTCGGCTCTCTCATCGCCTGGGTCGTGGCAGGACTGGTACTTATCAGCAGCCTCAGACACCGGCTCGATAACCTGTTCGTAGGTGTGTTTCCTCTGGCCGCCATCACGGCACTGCTGACAGCACTCACACCCGAAGCCAACATACACAAACCCTACGCCGGCGGTTTGCTGGCGCACATCCTACTGTCACTGCTGGCCTATAGCCTTTTCACCATCGCTACCGTACAGGCCCTGATGCTGTCGCGTCAGGAACGCGCCCTGAAGCAACACCATACCCGCGGATTGGTTGCTTCGTTGCCACCACTGCAGATCATGGAGCGCTTACTGTTTGAGAGCCTCTGGGCCGGTTTCCTGCTGCTGACCGCCGCCCTGATCAGCGGCTTCCTGTTTGTTGACAACCTGTTTGCCCAGCACTTGGTCCACAAGACGCTGTTTTCGCTGATCGCCTGGAGTGTATATGCCCTTCTGCTGGCGGGGCGACACTACCTGGGCTGGCGCAGCCAGACTGCTGTACGCTGGACGCTGGGTGGCTTCGTATTGCTGATGCTGGGCTTTTTTGGCTCAAAACTGGTATTGGAGATGCTACTCAAGATGTAGCCCGCTCGCTTGACAGCCCCAGTGGCTGACCAGAAAATGAACGCCCAAATCCGCAAACAAAGGTTCCTGTCCCTTGGACGACGCGTCGATAAGCACACTTACCGCCATTCTGGTTCTGCTGATCTTCTGTTCAGCATTTTTCTCCAGCTCCGAAACCGGGATGATGTCCCTCAACCGCTACCGACTGCGCCATTTGGTCAAGAGCGGTCATCGCGGAGCACGCAGGGCCAATAGTCTGCTGGAACGACCGGACCGGCTGATTGGCCTGATTCTGATCGGCAACAACTTCGTCAACATTCTCGCTTCCGCCATTGCCACCGTGATTGCTGTCCGCCTCTGGGGAGACGCCGGCATTGCCATCGCCACCGCTGGACTGACGCTGGTGATACTCATTTTCGCTGAAGTATCACCCAAAACCATGGCCGCTCTGCACCCGGAAAGAATCGCTTTTCCCGCCTCCTACATTTTGAAGCCGCTGCTGAAGCTGGCTTACCCGCTGGTTTGGGTCATTAACGGGATCACCAATGGTTTCCTGCGTCTATTTGGCGTCAACGTCAATGATGCCGGCAACGAACACCTGAGTACCGAGGAGCTGCGGACCATCGTACATGAGGCGGGCTCACTGCTGCCCCATCGCAACCAGTCGATGCTGCTCGGAGTACTGGAACTGAATGAGGTCACGGTCAACGACATCATGATTCCGCGTAACGAAGTGGAAGGAATCGACCTGGATCTGGAGATGGATCAGATTCTGGAGCTGTTGTCCAAAACCGGGCACACGCGCCTCCCCGTATATCGAGGCGACATCAACAACATTGTCGGCATCCTGCACATGCGCAATCTCGCCCAGCTTATTCAGCAGGGCAATCTGACCAAGCCGGCTATCATGCAGGTTGTGCATGAAGCCTACTTTGTTCCAGAAAGCACACCCCTCCAGACTCAGCTGCTCAACTTCCAGCGCCACAGCCGCCGCATCGGTGTCGTTGTGGACGAATACGGGGATGTTGAAGGTATCGTGACACTGGAAGATATTCTGGAAGAGATCGTGGGTGAGATGTCCAATGACCATGATGATCTGAACCAGGAGATACACCCACAGGAAGACGGCAGCTTTTTTATCGATGGCAGCGCCTACATCCGTGAAGTCAACAAGGCTCTACACTGGAGCCTGCCAACTGACGGCCCCAAGACACTGAATGGCTTGATCACGGAAATTCTGGAGTCGATTCCGGATGCCAACGTCTGCCTGGAGGTATCAGGCTATCGAATGGAAACCCTGCAGATCTGTGACAACCTGGTCAAAACCGTGCGCATTACCAAGACAGCCAAGGCCCTGGAAAGCTTCTAAACTCTGGCGAGATCACAGCATCTCGCCCTGTTCCCGACGCCGAATCAGCGCCCAGACTGCCCGTTTCTCGTCATTATTCATGCTCCCCCAGCGGCTGATCTCCTCGCCGCTGCGGTGGCAGGCAATGCAAATATCACCCTCACCCAGTGCACACACGCTGACACAGGGACTCGGCACCGGTGTTTCATCGGCAGATTTATTCATGCTCGGTCTCTCGGTGTTCGGGGCGGGGCCGCATAGGAATATCGGCATCAAAGCCCACGTTAAGCAGCTCCGCCAGAATATAGGCTGTCAGACCCCATATCACCTCACCCTGCCAGTGCCAGGCGGGTACGTAGCGCACCTTACCGGCAAAATCGATCTGATCAAGGCGTCGGTTGGCCGGGTCAAGCAGGTAGCTGAGTGGTACCCGATGGATGCTGTCAATCTCACCGGGATTGGGTTCCAGCGGCAGGCGCGATGGAATCACTCCCACCCAGGGGGTCACCTGCAGCAGGTGTTTCGAGACAACTTGCCCCAGTGAGCCGATCACTTCAACCTGTCCCGGCGGCAGGGCAATTTCTTCTTCAGCCTCGCGCAGCGCGGTTGCCAGCAAATCAGGGTCTTCAGGATCTCGCTTGCCACCAGGAAACGCCATCTCTCCACTGTGAGTAGAAAGGTAGGGCGAACGCAGGGTTACAATCACTTCCGGGTCGGCGCTATCCGTGAGCGCCAGCAGCACTCCGGCTTCACGCCCAGCCGTACGCAGCCGCCAGGGGCGATGTCGTTGCAAGCGATGACGCAGTTGGTGAAGCGGGTCAGACATGAAACGATCCATTTGTGGGCGGGATCACTATAATACCCTGCACGACAGGCATCAGCGACCCTGCTTGCACTCCGCCATTGCGGGACGTTACCCTGCCAACTCTGAACCGGAACAGGCACCGCCAATGAACTTCTGCAGCCACTGCGGCGAACGCGTTAGCTTGAGAGTACCCGAAGGCGACAACCGACCAAGACATGTATGTGACAGCTGCGGTCGTATTCATTACCAGAACCCGCGCATCATCGCCGGCTGCCTGCCGGTGTACGGCGACCAGGTGCTGCTGTGCCGCCGCGCCATCGAGCCACGCTATGGCTACTGGACGCTGCCGGCCGGGTTTATGGAAAACGGCGAGTCCACCGAGCAGGCTGCCCTGCGGGAAACACTGGAAGAGGCTCAGGCCAGGGTGCAGCTTAAGCAGCTTTACACACTGACATCCATTATCCATGTCAATCAGGTGCAGCTGATCTATCTGGCAGAACTGGAGCGCCCCGAATTCGGCATCAGTAACGAGACGCTGGAAAGCCGCCTGTTCAGTGAAGATGAAATCCCCTGGGACCAGCTGGCTTTTACCACCATTCGGAACGCCCTGCGCTTTTACTTTGCGGACCGGCGCGAGAACCATTTCCCGTTGCGCCATATTGAGATGGAGCCCGGTACCGACAGCCTGCTGCTCAAACCCTGATCAGCCTGCCGCCGAAAGGCCGACCATCTCGATCTCCTGCAGGAATCGAGTGTAGTCGGGGCTGTCTTGGCGGCTGTAGTTCAGGTTGCGGAACAGACCACTGAGGCGGACAAAGTGCTCACGCACCTGCTCCTTTTCCTCCAGTTTCAGCGGGTGGTCCAGACAGCGCACCAGTAATCCGAACAATTCCTGCTGACGACTGAGCGAGGTGGAGGCATCGACGTCGTCGAAGGCATCCTGTTGCAGATACACCTGATCCAGACACTGAGCCTTCTGAAAAGTCAGATAATCGTCCAGGGTTACCCCTTCCTCACCGGTTACCTGCATCATCTGTTGAACCTGTTCGCCGTCACGGATCAGCTCAATCATGCGCTTGACCTGCCCGACCCAACCGTCGGACAGCTCGCGCGTAAACCAGTCTTCCAACTGATCCAGATAGCGCGACCAGGAGATCAGCGGGTCCACCGCCGGATAGGCACGCTTGTAAGCGCGCTCGGCACTGAGGCCGAGGAAGGTTTTCACCGTACGCAGGGTGGACTGGGTCACCGGCTCTTCAAAGTTACCGCCTGCGGGCGATACGGTGCCTATCAGCGTCAGGCTACCGGTACTGCCGTCGTTGGTCTGCACCATACCCGCCCTTTCGTAAAGTGCTCTCACGGCCGAGTCAAGATAGGCAGGAAAAGCCTCTTCACCGGGAATCTCTTCAAGGCGGCCTGACGTTTCACGCATAGCCTGTGCCCAGCGCGACGTTGAGTCCGCAATGACCAGTACGTTATAGCCCATCTGACGGTAGTATTCGCTGATGGTAATACCGGTATAGATCGATGCTTCGCGGGCAGCCACCGGCATGGACGAGGTGTTGCAGATAATAACGGTACGGTCCATCAGCGTACCGCCACGCGGGTCTGGCAGGTTGGGAAATTCGGTAATGGTTTCCACCACCTCACCGGCGCGCTCGCCGCAGGCCACGATCACCACGATATCGACGTTGGAGTAGCGCGAAATCAGTCCCTGCAATACCGTCTTGCCGGCACCGAAGGGGCCGGGGATGCAGGCAGTACCACCCAGAGCCACCGGAAAAAAGGTGTCGATCAGGCGAATGCTGGTCAGCATGGGCTGTTGTGGAAACAGCCGCTGGTTGTAGCCTTCGCGCAACAGATCACGGTTAACCGGTACACGCACCGGCCAGCGCTGTTGCATACTGACTTCACGCTCCTGACCATTAGCCAGCCGCAGCCGAACCACCGGGGTTGCAACACTGAAGCTGCCCTCCTGCACCCAGCTGACTTCTGCTTCGCCGCGCAAATTGAACGGCACCATAATCTTGTGGCTGAACTTGCCTTCAGGCACACGTCCCAGCAGATCACCGGCCTTGACCCGGGTACCCACTTTAACCACTGGCTGGAACGACCATTTCTGATTCTGATCGATACCGTCAACGGCCAGGCCACGCGGCAGAAAAAAGCCGTGCTGGCCGGCGATCAGTTCCAGCGGATTCTGCAAGCCATCATAAACTTGCCCCAGCAGGCCCGGCCCCAGCGCTACGGACAGCATCTGTCCGGTTTGCTCAACCGCATCACCGATGGCCACACCACGCGTGGTCTCAAACACCTGCACATCAGCTTCGCCATGGCGCACTCGAAGCACTTCGGCCTGCAGCTTTTCCGTACGGCCAGCCTCACTCCGCTGCGGACAGATCAGTACCACTTCATTTTTGGTCAGAGGGTAAAACTCACCCTCTGCATCACGCAGCATGCGGATACTGACAATATCATCATGCACGCCGGTTACACGTGCGGTCACGGTATTCGCTGAACTCATTATCCTGCCTCTGTCACTGAGTGGAGAGTCTCATCCTGTTTGAATCCTGCCAACGCGCTGGTTACCAGCCGGCTGAACTGCTCCTGCGCCTGCTCACCCTGCCAGCGCAGCCGGTATTCGGCAATCGACCAGCGCAGGCGGTAGGCAGCCACGGCGGTAAAACTGAAGGGGTTACACTGCTCAAGCTCACGCAGCTGCTGCCAGAACCAGACCAGCAACTGCTGCTCCAGCTCAGAACTTTGACCCTTTTTAAGCATACTCTGGGCTTCAACCAACCATGGAAAGCGCCCGGCAAGAGAAAAGTCGGACTCCTGCCAGTGGCGTCGTATCAGCCACACCAGATCACCGAAGCCCTGAAACCCATTACCCTCCGACTGCCCCGCCAGCCGATAGCGCTGAGCGGCAATCAGGGTACGCCAGATCAGGTGCTGCTCCAGCAACTGCTTCAGCGTGTGGTCCTGAATCTGTGCCAGTTCCTGCTGCCAGTGCTGGACTTCATCCCGGTCCGACAGCTCTTCATCACCATCACGCTCACGCTGAAACAGGCGCAGTGCCAGTGCCAGCTGCCGCTGATCCGCTGCATCGAGCATGCCCAGCCGCTTTTCCAGCTGCAGAATCGAGATCGGCAGCTCCTTGAGCTGATCCATGCGTGCCGGCAAGGCCGGCAGCGCAGGAATGAGCGTGTAGTAGGAAGACGAGGACACTAGCGGATCACTCCTTCTAGTATCGCTCTGAAGCGTGGCTGTAGGTGACGCAGCAGCAATTCTGCCAGCGCACGGTCGCTCAGGTCGATCTCGGTAGCCTCGCCATTGGTCCGAATCCTGATCCCCTTGCCATCATGGGTATCCAGTACTATCCCCTCGCGCAGCAACACGCTGAGCTGCTCCTGCACGTACTGGCTCAGCTGGCTGGCTCTGTAGGCCTGAGGATGGCGCCGCAGCTCTTCCAGACCAATGAAATCAGCCGGCAACAGCAAGTCAATTTTTTCCATACTGGCCAGATCAGCATCACCACAGGCCTGCAGTACCACTTCACGGATCAGTTCACGCATGAACGCATGGCTGTCCAGCTCCTCGCTGATCAACAGCTTCACCCGGTCGGCAAACGTCCGCGACAACATCTCACGCACCTGCAGATTCATGTCGCGAGCGGCCATTTTCAATGCGTCTTCGCCGGCACGCTTCATGCGCTCAGCCTCATCATGCGCCTTGCGCTTGAGCTCATCCGCTTCCTGACGCGCCTGCTGCAGCAGCCAGTCAGCGCGGTGCTCGGCTTCTTCTATCAGCTCGGCTGCACGCTGCTGGCCCTGCTCGACACCCTGCTCTCGCAGGCGCTCGATCAGCTCTTCAACGCCGGACGCTGCATGGCTCTTAACCTGCTCGGTCATGGTCTACCTCCTCAGGCCGGAATGCCGGCGCTGATCACCAGAGCAAAAATGAAGGCAAACACGGCAAAGCCTTCCACAATGGCGGCTGGCGCAATCGACATACCGAATATTTCCGGCTTGATTTTGGAAACGTTGATCGCGCTGGCACAGCACTGCCCCTGCCGGACCGCACTGAACAGCAGCGCCAGACCCGCCAGAATGCCAACGGCAAACAGACCCGGCGCATTTTCGATATTCACCTCACGGTTAAGCGAGAACATCACCACAATGCCATAAATGGTCTGTGACGATGGCATGGCGGCAATACCGACGTATCGCCCATGTCCGGTTTCCGTTTCCAGCAGCGCGCCGCAGGCAGCCTGCCCCGCCAGTGCACAGCCAATGATGCTGCCAATAGCACCCAATGCCATGGGGCCATACAGCCCCGCCCATCCCAGTGCCAGTATCAGGTTGTCCAAGGGTTCACCTCCCGCTTGGTGAAAGGTTGAAATGCGTAGCCTTCGTCCGCAAGGCTCCAGTTGTAGAACTCGATCAAATTCAACCGCAGTCCGTGAATCACACCACTGACAACGGCCAGTACAAAATTGAGCAGGTGCCCCAGCAGCAGGATCAACACCTCCAGCAGCAGCCCCATGCCGGGAACGGCAGCCGCAACGTCGCTGGCGAGCTGGTTGAAGGTGATGGCCAGCGAAGCGCTGGCCAGCCCCAGTGCAAACAGACGCAGATAGCTGAGTACATCACCGAACATTTTTGACAGTCCGGTCAAGGCCATCAGACCATCAATCAGCCGCCACATCCAGTTCTTCGCCCCCTGCCATGGGCGATGGCTGGAGCAGAGCAGAATCGCCAGCACGCCCGCGACCAGCATGGCCCATTCAACATCGACCTGCTGCCTTAGCCAGGCGCTGACACCGGCCAGAATCAGTACAATCCAGCCCAGCGGGGCCAACATGACAGTGCTGCCTCGACTGCGCCAGGCCGTAATCAGGTTTGCCAAGACCAGGTGCCCGGCTCCCATGATCACTGATATTTTCATCATGCTGTCGAAATCGTTCATATCAAACAGCTTCAAACCCGCAAGCTGTTCAGGCGGAGCGGCACCAAAGTAGCTGCCCACCAGCGCGCCCCAGGCAGCTGAAAACAGAGTAAGCGTTACCCCGAGCGCCCGCAGACGGCGACCGGTGGCACTTTCGCCCATGCGGCGCCAATAAAATCCAAGTACTGCTGCCAACAGAAGCGCATAGCCGGCATCCGAGATGATCAGGGCAAAGAAGATGGCAAACGAGAAAAAGATCACCCGCGATGGATCCCAACTGCGGTAACCCGGCATCTGGTAGAAACGGACAATATCCTCGCCACCGGAGATGCGATCAGGGTTCTGTAACAGCGTGGGTGGCAGATCGTCTTCGGCAGGTGCTTCAATCACCAGCGCCAGCCCCTGTCGGCGGGCAAAGCTTTCCAGTGCGTCCTGCTGCTGCGCCGGGAACCAGCCCTGCAGCGCAAACACCTCTTCAGTATCCAGCGTCTGCCGACTGACCTCTTCACGCTCGGCCTCATCTTCCTTGCCGGCAAGTGAACGTTGCAGCAGATACAACCAACGGGTAAATGCCTCGCGCTCGGCGTCCAGAGCTTCCAGCTCAATTTCAAGGTCTTCCAGTTGGGCATCAAGCTGCTCAAGCGGGACCGAGCCGGTGTGAGTCCGAGGTACCGGCATCTGGTTACTGCGGGGCTCTTCTCGAGAGATGACAGCCACATAGGAGTTGCGGTTGTCACGGTGCACGACAGCCCAGGGCAGCTCATTGCCTTCCAGCTCATGCATACGATAATTGGGCACCAGATAGAACCAGAGTAGCTGGCCATACAGGCCTTGCTCGCCGGGGAGATTAAAACTACCCCAGGGCTCCAGGTCCTTGATACGCTTGCGCAAAAAGTCGCGCTGCTCGTTCAATTCCAGTCGTTTCTTGCGATTTTTCAGGACACCCTCGAGGACCTGTCGCAGGCTGAAATGGCGCTCCGTGGTCACTTGCTTGCGCTTCTGCGGACAACTGAGCAGATACCGAATAGCCTGCTGCAGCTGTTCGGGGTGTACACCATCGAGTAACGCCACCTCAGGTTCCTGCGATTCATGGCGCAGCGGAATAACATGTACAAGCCCTAGCGCCTGCAGCTGGTCCAGCACCTGAGCCTTGTCCTCGGTCAACCCGATCAAGGTCGCCTTTTGCAGCGTTACAATACTCATCGCAGTGCCACCCTGGCCCGTTTCCCCTTGGCAATCTTGGCCCGCACGACCCCGGCACGTTCGGCATCCGAAAGGGCGATGCGGATACGGCGGATATTAGACTCGGTACGGGGAATCAGGACCTTATCAAACAGGTTAAGGCGCTGTGTCGTTTTTTGCAGCGCCGCCTCAAGACGTTCAAGCCGTACCCGCTCAACCTGCTGCAGCACTTTCAGCTCAAGCATCTGGCCCATCAAATCCACTGCACGGTCGACCCACTGCGGCATCGCCAGTCGTGAGTACTGCGCTCTGTCCAGCTCAACACGTGCCACGCGGGGCAACTCAATGCCCACCAGATTATCCAGCTGGTGCTCAACCCGTTGAATCCTGATCAGGCTATTCAGGTCGAGCCGCGTCTGGGCCAGCATGGGAATTTGCTCAGCCACACTGGCATTGATCTGATGCTCATCCTGCTGCAGTTGCTCCAGTACACGGCGAGACTTCATCCGCGCCGCCAGTATCTGTTTGCGCTTGAGATCCAGTGCCGGTACGAACTGGCGGAAGGATTTCAACCGCTGGTTTTCATGGTTGAGCGTGCTCTTGTTGAGCGCCAGCTTTGCCATAACCGATTCAGCCTGCCTGTTGCCGTGGGAAATACTTGTCGATCAGCTGCTGCTTCATCAGCAGCTCTTCCGGCTTGAAGCATTCAGCCAGGGTCTGCCAGCACTGGTCCAACGCCTGCTCCAGCGGCATGGAGACACTGATGTCCATGAAACGATCGCGGAACAGGTGACCAAATTTCAACAGCCGCTCGTCATACTCGGTCAGATCAAAGGACATCGCCTGCTTTTGCTGCGCATCACGCGCTTCGGCATAAAAGCGCACCATGGTATTCATGATCTGACCGTGATCTTCACGGGTCACCTTGCCGATCACGTGTTGCTTCAGACGCGACAGCGAGCCGAACGGATCGAGCACGCCGTTATGCAGATAGAACTGGCCTTCGGTGATATAACCGGTATTGTCCGGCACCGGGTGGGTCACATCATCACCCGGCATGGTGGTCACCGACAGGATCGTCACCGAGCCGGCGCCCTTGTAGTCACAGGCCTTCTCGTAGCGACGCGCCAGCTGAGAGTAAAGGTCACCGATATAGCCCCGGTTGGAAGGCACATGCTCCATGGAGATACCCACCTCCTTGAGCGCATCGGCATAAGCGGTCATGTCGGTGAGCAACACCAGCACCCGCTTGCCCTCTTCCACGGCAAAGCGCTCGGCCACTGCCAGCGCCATATCCGGTACCAGCAGGCCTTCTACGGTAGGATCAGAACCCAAGTGCACGAACATCACGGTGCGAGCGCTTACACCGGCCTCTTCGAAAGCGCGACGGAAAAAGTGATAGTCATCGAAGATCAGGCCGATACCACCAAAGACCACCACATCCGCATCGGCGTTGGCACCGATCTGCGCCAGCAGGCGGTTGTATGGCTCACCTGCCACCGAGAAGATGGGGATTTTCTGGCTTTCGACCAAGCAGTTGAACACATCGATCATCGGCACATCGGTGCGGATCATACGTGACGCCAAAATGCGCCGGGCCGGGTTGACGGTGGGGCCGTCGATTTCGATACGGGTTTCTTCGGACAGACTGGGACCGCCGTCAATGGCGCGTCCGGAACCGGAAAAGGCGCGTCCCATGATGTTCGGCGAGAAGGTCACCTGCATCGGATGACCGAGAAAACGAACCCCGGCCTTGGTGGACAAACCTTTGGTGCCGGAAAATACCTGCAGTGAGACACTGTCTCGATCCAGCTGAATCACCTGCGCCATGTACGGAGGCTGATCCGGGTCGAGGATATTTTCGATCAACGCCAGATCGCCATAACCGATGGCGGCAACCTCGCCCTCTTCAGGCTCAGGCACGTGGACTTTGACGATATCACCCACGATCTCAAGAATGCGCGAGTAGCGAACCAACAACTGTGTCACACCGACTTCCCTCTCATTTGCCATCACACTCAGAATGCGGCCAGCGGGTAGACCTCGTAGGCGACTTCCTCATAGGGGTGCGCCTGCTTCAGTGCTGCCACAGCCGACTCTATCAGCTCATCACTGCAGACCATTTCTACCTTCCATTCGGCTACTCGTTCCAGCTGATGCTGCTGGCCCAGGTGGGGGTTGGAGCCATCAAGCGGACGAAACTGCCCCGTACCAAGAGATTGCCAACAACACTGATCATAATCGCCGATATGGCCAACGCCAACTGCAAACAAAGCCTGCTTAACCGCTTCACAGTTGGCTTCAGGGACGAAAAAACAGAGTTTGTACATGCTGCCTCCCTGCCAAGTGACCTCATTAATCTACACCATAGCGCCAACTGTGCAGCCGCAGCAAGCATCGAAATCAGGATGCCAGCTCAAGGTGACACAAACATTGCGCGCAGGCATAAAAAAGCCCGCTACTGGAGCGGGCAGAGGGAACAACAACGTGTTGGGTTCAGTGCAGGCCCAGTACGTCCTGCATGTCATACAGTCCGATTTTCTTATCGCCCAACCAGCCTGCGGCACGGACTGCGCCCTTGGCAAAGGTCATGCGACTGGAAGCCTTGTGCGTGATCTCAATGCGTTCGCCTTCTGTCGCGAACAGAACAGTGTGATCACCGACAACATCTCCGGCCCGGATGGTTTCAAAGCCGATCTCTTTTGCAGGACGAGCACCGGTTTGCCCTTGACGACCATATACGGCACAGGTCTTCAGGTCACGCCCGAGCGCGTCAGCAACGACTTCTCCCATCCGCAGAGCGGTACCGGATGGCGCATCAACCTTATGTCGATGGTGCGCTTCTATCACTTCAATATCGTAGCCACCGTCATCACCCAGTGCCTTGGCAGCAATCTCAAGAAGCTTAAAGCAAAGATTTACACCCACACTCATGTTGGGAGCGAATACCAGCGCCGTTTTTTCCGCAGCCTGTTTCAGCTCTTCTTTCTGACTCTCATTCAGGCCGGTAGTTCCGATCACCATTTTCTTGCCGTTGGCAGCACAGAACGCCAGGTTCTGCAGGGTGACTTCCGGCGCGGTAAAGTCGATCAACAGGTCAAAATCGGATGCTACATCGTCCAGACTGCCAGCCAATTTGACATCCAGCCTGCCCACTCCCGCCAGTTCGCCGGCATCAGCACCAATAAGTGAGCTGCCGGGCTCAACGATGGCAGCACTGAGACTGACATCATCAGCCTGTTGCAGTGCTTCAATAATAGTTTTTCCCATACGGCCGGCTGCGCCGGTCACCGCTACTCTGATCATGCACCTGCCCCGCTGGTCTGTATCCATATACCTGATTGTGTGATGATCAGGTCATATCTTCAAAGAACTTTTTCACCGAATCGAAGAAACCGTGTTTCTTCGGGCTGTGCTTGCTGTTGCCCTCTTCAGTGGCATCAGCAAATTCTCGCAGCAGCTCTTTTTGGCGACTGTTCAGATTAACCGGTGTTTCGACGATTACCTTCACCATCAAATCACCCACGCTGCCGCCTCGAACCGGGGTCACGCCCTTGCCACGCAGGCGGAACAGCTTGCCGGTCTGGGTTTCGGTCGGGATCTTCAGTTTGACGCGGCCATCCAGTGTCGGCACGTCAAGCTCACCACCCAGCGCCGCATCCACAAAGCTGATCGGCACTTCACAGTAAAGGTGCTTGCCATCACGCTGGAAAATCGCGTGTTCACGCACATGTACCTGTACATACAGATCACCGGCTGGGCCACCATGCGAGCCGGCTTCACCTTCACCGGCCAGTCGAATGCGATCACCTGTATCAACACCGGCCGGAATCTTGACCTGCAACGTCTTGGTTTTTTCCACCCGGCCCTGACCGTGGCAGCTGTCGCAGGGGTCGGAAATGACCTTACCCTCACCGCGGCAGGTTGGGCAGGTCTGTTGTACCGAGAAGAAACCCTGCTGCATCCGCACCTGTCCCATGCCACCGCAGGTGGAGCAGGTCTTGGCACTGGTACCGGGCTTGGCGCCACTGCCATCACAGGTTTCGCAGCTGACGTAGGTGGGGATTTGCAGCGTTTTCTCACAACCGCGCACCGCCTCTTCAAGCGTCAGGTCGAGGTTGTAGCGCAAATCGGCGCCACGCTGTACGCTGGAACGGCGGCGTCCGCCACCGCTTCCACCGAAGATGTCACCAAAAACGTCACCAAAAATATCGGAGAAGTTGCCTTCAAAGCCACCGCCTCCGAAGCCGCCCATACCACCCTGGCCATCTACTCCCGCGTGGCCGAACTGGTCGTAAGCCGCTTTTTTCTGGGCATCCGACAGTACTTCGTAGGCTTCGCTGATCTCCTTGAACTTGTCTTCAGCTTCCTTGTCGCCCGGATTGCGGTCCGGGTGGTATTTCATCGCCAGCCGACGATAGGCTTTTTTGATATCGCGATCGGAGGAATCGCGCGATACGCCCAAAAGTTCGTAGTAATCCTGTTTTGCCATGATCCGAATCTGACCCGTCAGGTTTGACTCCAAAGAGCCGGACATGACAACGCGGGCAGAAGCCCGCGTTGTCACACTGCAACGATCGACACTCGCGAACGCTTACTTCTTGTCGTCGTCTTTGACTTCTTCAAACTCGGCGTCAACGACATCGTCCGCGGCATCCTTTTCGCCCGCTTCGCCACCGGCCTGTTCAGACTGAGCCGCATCGGCGTACATTTTCTGAGCCACCGCTGACAGCGCTTCGGTCAGAGTTTCAGTCTTGCTCTCGATGGCTTCCTTGTCAGAGCCCTTGAGCGCCTCTTCCAGATCCTTGATAGCCGATTCGATCTTCTCTTTTTCATCCGCAGTCGCCTTGTCACCGGCATCTTTCAGGGTCTTGTGTGCGGTGTGGATCATCGCATCACCCTGGTTACGCGCAGTGGTCAGCTCCTCGAACTTCTTGTCCTCTTCGGCATGCGCTTCGGCATCACGCACCATCTGTTCGATCTCATCATCATTCAGGCCGGAAGAGGCCTTGATTACGATGGACTGTTCCTTGCCGGTAGCCTTGTCCTTGGCGGACACGTTCAGAATACCGTTGGCATCAATATCGAAGGTCACTTCGATCTGCGGCATGCCACGCGGTGCCGGTGGGATATCGGCCAGATCAAAACGACCCAGAGACTTGTTCTGGCTCGCCTGTTTGCGCTCGCCCTGTACCACGTGAATGGTCACCGCTGTCTGGTTGTCGTCCGCTGTCGAGAACACCTGCGACTTTTTGGTCGGGATAGTGGTGTTCTTTTCAATCAGGGAAGTCGCAACACCACCCATGGTTTCAATACCCAGAGTCAGCGGAGTGACGTCCAGCAGCAGTACGTCTTTCACATCACCGGACAACACCGCACCCTGAATGGCAGCACCGATGGCAACCGCCTCGTCCGGGTTAACGTCCTTGCGCGGCTCCTTGCCGAAGAACTCAGCCACTTTCTTCTGTACCAGCGGCATGCGGCTCTGACCGCCGACCAGGATCACCTCGTCAATCTCGGACACGGACAGACCAGAGTCTTTTACCGCAATGCGGCAAGGCTCGATGGAGCGCTCGACCAGCTCTTCAACCAGTGATTCCAGCTTGGAGCGTGTCAGTTTCACGTTCAGGTGCTTCGGACCGGTCGCATCAGCCGTGATGTACGGCAGGTTGACGTCGGTCTGCTGTGCGGAAGACAATTCAACCTTCGCTTTCTCACCAGCTTCCTTCAGACGCTGCAGCGCCAGCGGGTCGTTGTGCAGATCGATTCCACTTTCTTTCTTGAACTCATCCGCCAGGTAGTTGATAACCGCCAGGTCGAAATCTTCACCACCGAGGAAGGTGTCACCGTTGGTTGCCAACACTTCAAACTGGTGCTCACCATCCACATCGGCAATCTCGATGATGGAAATATCAAACGTACCACCACCGAGGTCGTATACGGCAACGGTCTTGTCGCCCTTGGACTTGTCCATGCCATAGGCCAGCGCAGCCGCTGTCGGCTCGTTGATAATGCGCTTCACTTCCAGACCGGCAATTCGGCCTGCGTCTTTGGTGGCCTGGCGCTGAGAGTCATTGAAGTAGGCCGGTACGGTGATCACTGCTTCAGTGACCGGCTCGCCGAGATAGTCTTCAGCGGTCTTCTTCATCTTTTTCAGCACTTCAGCCGATACCTGCGGCGGAGCCATCTTTTTGCCTTTTACATCAACCCAGGCATCACCGTTGTCGGCCGCAATGATTTTGTAAGGCACCATTTTGATGTCTTTCTGAACCACTTTGTCATCATAGCGGCGGCCAATCAGACGCTTGATGGCATACAGTGTGTTGTCCGGGTTGGTAACGGACTGGCGCTTGGCCGGCTGGCCAACCAGTGTTTCGCCGTCATTGGTATAGGCGATAATGGACGGAGTGGTGCGATCACCTTCCGCGTTTTCAATCACTTTGGTCTTGTCGCCGTCAAGGATCGCCACGCAAGAGTTGGTGGTGCCCAAGTCGATACCGATAATTCTGCCCATGTCTTACTCCGATCTTTCTGTGACCCGTACTGGGTCAAAAACTGTTCAATTAGCCGTTGTGCATCTATATGGGTACGGCAGCGCGTTTTTCAACTCCGGCTTCAGCCTTTTGCCACCATTACCATGGCAGGACGTACCAGACGGCCATTCAGCAGGTAACCCTTCTGTACCACTGTGACGACCGTGTTAGGCTCAACACCCTCTGCCGGCACCATGGACATCGCTTGGTGGTGCTCCGGATTAAATACTTCACCCTGCGGATTCAGTTGCTCCACATTGAATTTTTCCAGACTGGAGAGGAACAGCCCCAGTGTCATCTCGACACCTTCACGAATTGCCTTGACCTTCTCCTCATCGCCCTGGCTGGCTTCAATTGCACGCTCAAGACTATCCACCACCGGCAGCAACTCTGTCGCAAATTTTTCCAGACCAAACTTGTGTGCCTTTTCCACATCCTGCTCAGCACGGCGGCGAATGTTCTGAATTTCAGCCTGCGCACGCGGTTTGAGCTCAGCCAGTTCCTTTTTCAGAGTGTCAACCTCAGCGCGGGATTCTTCCAGCTGCTGGATCAGGCTGACTTCCGTCTCTTCAGCAGCACCTGGCTCTACAACTTCACCTTCGGCGACCAGCACTTCAGGTTCGTTTTGAACCGGCTCGACGGCTTCATTCTGATTCTGCTGCTCTTTCGACATCAGGTCTCTCCAACTGACACTTGAGTATTGGCGTTGATGGCATCTATATGGGGCTCACTCAGATGGATTCAACCGGCTGGAAGATTTTTTTCGGCCGGGGATTGCAGGTGTCGATCAAATGGCTTATACAGTAAACACTGTATAAATAACCATGTGTGATTATCATGCTGACCCAATTGACCATTCGCAACTTCGCCATCGTGAGCGACCTTGAAGTCGAGCTGGATCGAGGGATGACCGTCATCAGCGGCGAAACCGGCGCCGGCAAGTCAATCATGCTGGACGCCCTCGGACTCTGCCTGGGTGATCGGGCTGACAGTGACAGTGTCAACAGTGGCGCAGAGCGCGCCGAGCTCACGGCCAGCTTTGATATCCGCCAGATTCCACAGGCCAGGCTGTGGCTCAGCGAACACGACCTGGAGGGCGACCCTCAGGAATGCCATTTGCGGCGAGTTGTAACCCGCGAAGGCCGCAGCCGCAGCTATATCAACGGTCGCCCCGCTCCACTGGCACTGCTGCGCGAGCTCGGCCAGTACCTGGTTGACATTCACGGCCAGCATGAACATCAACGACTATTGAAGAAGGATCATCATCGGATCCTGCTGGACGAGTTCGGCAACCATACCGAGCTGGCTGAAGAAGCACGCCGCCTGTACCACAAATGGCGCCGCCAGCATGCCGAGCTGGAGCAACTGACCCAGGTATCGGACGAGCGCAATGCACGCATTCAACTGCTGAGCTACCAGGTCGAAGAGCTGGAGCAGCTTACGCTGACTCAGGGAGAGCTGGAACAGCTCGAGCATGAGCAGCAACTGCTGGAAAATGCCGGTAGCCTGTTGAGCACGGGTCAGCAATTGCTCAATATCAGCCATGAGGATGATAGTCTCAACTGCCAGTCCATGTTGCATCACTGCCTTCAGTTGCTGCAGCAACTCGGCACGGAAGATTCGCGTCTGCAACAGGCCAATGAAATGTTTAACAGCGCACTGATACAGGTAGAAGAAGCCGGTCGCGAGGTTCGTCACTTTCTGGAAGCAGTTGAAATCAACCCCGAACGCCAGCAGGAGGTGGAGGAACGCCTTACAGCCATCTACGATGTAGCGCGCAAGCACCGCTTACTGCCTGAACAGCTTATTGAGTTCCAGCAATCTCTGCAGCAGGAGCTGATGGGCCTAACCCGATCCGACAACGAAATTGAATTACTGGCCGACGAAGTCGAATCGGCCTGGCAGAGCTACCTCAAAACCGCCGCTGAGCTCAGCCTTGCACGGCAACAACAGGCCGAGCACTTGGACCGCCTGGTGGACGCCCAGCTGCATGCCCTTGGCATGCCTGCCGCCCGTTTCAGTGCATGCCTGACACCACTGGATACTGAACGTTACAGTGCAAACGGCCTTGAAGAGGTCGAGTTCCTGATCAGCACCAACGAGGGCCAGCCAGCCCGTGCACTGGCAAAAGTTGCATCAGGTGGTGAACTGTCCCGAATCAGCCTGGCGATACAGGTGGTTACGGCACAGACGTCCAGCACCCCAACACTGGTATTTGATGAGGTCGATGTGGGTATCGGTGGCGCCATTGCTGAAGTGGTCGGCCGGATGCTGCGAGAACTGGGTGAACGGGTGCAGGTTTTGTGTGTAACACACCAGCCCCAAGTGGCGGCACAAGGGCATCAGCACCTGTTTGTAAGCAAAAAGGGACAGAAAGGCACATCCCAGACCCGAGTATCAAGGTTGAGCGAGACCCAAAGGGTAGAAGAGGTTGCCCGCATGCTGGGCGGTGTCGATATTACGCGGACGTCAATGGAGCATGCCCGAGAAATGCTGTCAGCCTGAGCGGCTGACAGCAAGACTGCCTACTTCTTGTCGTCGTCTTCACAACCGCCCTTGCAGACACCGTAAAGATAAAGCGTACGGTCAGTAATGGTAAAGCCAAGCTGGTCCGCAACCTTGTCGAGAATTTCGGATACCTTGGGCTCGGTAAACTCGCGTACTCGACCACACTTTACACAGACTACATGGTCGTGATGCTCGTCGCGCGCCAATTCGAAGACAGAATGCCCACCTTCAAAGTGATGACGCGACACCAGACCGGCCGCTTCGAACTGAGTCAGAACACGATATACCGTTGCCAAGCCGACATCTTCGCCAAGCTCCATCAGCAGCTTGTATATATCTTCCGCACTGAAGTGGTCACCTTCGCCGGCACGTTCGAGAATTTGATAAATTTTGACCCGCGGCAGAGTCACCTTCAGTCCGGCTTTCCGCAGTTCCTGATTTTCCAGTGCCATATTAGGTCTCAATCACTATGCTGTTCGGGATTTGCAATGTTAGACTCCATTATCTTTGTTTAGGCATGAAAACGGAAGCCATTTACCGATGCGAAAGGTTCTTCTCAGCACAACACTTGCCCTGATGATCGCCGGCTGCTCCGAGTTCCCAGGCGTTTACAAGATCGATATCCCTCAGGGTAACGTGGTTACTCAAGAGATGGTCAACCAGCTGCGCCCCGGCATGACGCACTCTCAGGTGCGCTATGTCATGGGTACGCCACTGATCAGCGACACCTTCAGCGAGGGGCGCTGGGACTACCTGTACAGCATCAAGGAGGGGAATGGCCAGCGTTACCAAGAGCGGATCAGCGTATTCTTTGAAGATGGCAAGCTGACTCGCCTTAGCGGCGACTTTCGTCCCGGGGTAGCGCAGGATCAGTCTCGCTAGTCGGTTAGACGATGCGGGGAATCACTCCCCGCCTCCCTGTTTTGTTTACTCTGATGCCTTTTCCGCTTTCATTTTAGCAGCTCGACGAGCACGAACCTCCTTGGGGTCCGCAATTAACGGCCGATATATTTCAACTCGATCACCGTCCTTCAACACTGTCGTCGCTGGATCCTTTATCGCCTTGCCAAAAATTCCCATCGGGGCGCTTGCAGGATCCACTCCAGGAAACAGCTCAGCAATTCCAGAGCGAACAACTGCTTGGTAGGCCGTACATTCCTCATCTACCTGCAGTGCAACGATTTTCTGCTCGTAAGGTAACGCATAGGCTACTTCGACACTAATCATTACGCCTCCTGACCCAATACTGTATCGGCACGCATCACAAATGCATCAACCAATGTCGTCGCCACCGAGTTAAACACTTTGGACATGGCAAGCCCGGTCAGCTTGCCCTTGAATTCAAAATCCATCTGCAACTCTACTTTCGAAGCGTCCTCGCTCAGGGGGGTGAAGGTCCATTTACCCCTGAAAGACGAGAACGGCCCCTCAACCAAAGTAATCTCCATTGAGTCTGGGCGCTGCAGAAAATTTCTCGTGGTAAAGCTGTACTTCAGCCCGCTCTTCGCAAGATGCAGAGTAGCAACCAATTCCTGAGAAGACTCAGAAACAACATCGGTTGACGCACACCAAGGCAGAAATGCCGGATAGTTACGCACATCATTTACAAGATCGAACATCTGCTCGGCTGAATGCAGCACCAGAGCGCTGCGGTTTACCTGTGTCATAGCATCCTCATGGTGATCAGCGACTCAGGCCAGCTTGTCGTACAGGTTGACCACAAAAATTACTGCAACCGCAACTGGGGCAATAAACCGAATGGTGAACTGCCATGCACTGTAAGCACCAGAGCTGCCCAATGCCAGCTCGTCGCGAGTTATCTTCTGTGTCAAAACCCAACCCGCGTAGACTGCAATCAGCAACCCACTCAACGGCAGCATGATATTGGCAGTAATGAAGTCCAGGAAATCAAAGATGCCCATGCTGAATATCTTGATATCCGCCCAATGATTGAACGACAGCAGTGATGCAATCCCCATCAGCCAGATGATAAAGCCAAGCAAGACGGCCGCATGAAGGCGTTTTAATCCAAAACGCTCCACAACCCAGGCTGTTGCCGGTTCCAGCAGAGAGATGGCAGAGGTCCAAGCTGCAACACCTACCAAGAGAAAGAACAGAAAGCCAAAGACCTGCCCTCCCGGCATTTGACCAAACGCAACCGGAAGGGTGATAAACATCAGCCCGGGACCAGCCCCCGGGTCCAGTTGATTGGCAAACACAATTGGGAAGATGGCCAAGCCTGCAACCAGCGCAACTACCGTATCCAGGACCCCTATTGTCAGGACTGTAGCGCCAATTGAATCCTTTTTACCCATATAGGATCCATAGGCCATAATTGCCCCCATACCCAGCGACAGGGTAAAGAAGGAATGTCCCAGAGCCACCAGTACCGCATCCCATGTCAGTGCATCAGGGTTAAAGCTGAAAAGGAATGACCAGCCTTCGGCGAAGCTGCCACTGTTGAGTGAGTACCCCAGAAGCACCAATAGCAAAAGGAAAAGGGCGGGCATCATGATCTTGGTTGCCCGCTCCAGTCCCTTGTTTACACCACCGGCTACTACCACGACCACCATCAACACAAATACGGTGTGCCAAATCAACATCTGATCCGGACTTGCCAGCAGCGACTCGAATTTCTTACCCGCAAGGTCGCTGCCTATATCAACAAACTGCCCCGTACCCATACCTGCGATGTAGTGCAGAACCCAGCCAGCCACCACCGAGTAAAAAGAGAAAATGATGTATCCGGCCAGCACACCCAGCCAGCCAATCAAGCCCCAGCGAGGATCCCTGCCAGCTTCCACAGCGGTTTCGCACACTGCGTTGATCGGGCTTTGCCTGGCACGACGGCCGACCAGAATTTCACCCATCATGATCGGTATGCCAACCAGAAGAATACAAACCAGATAGACCAGCACAAACGCGCCGCCACCATTTTCACCCGTGATATAGGGAAACTTCCAGATGTTACCCAGGCCAACTGCAGATCCTGTTGCTGCCAGAATGAAGATCCAACGGTTCGCCCATGAACCGTGCATAGACTGCTTTGACTGCATAGTGCTCTCAGGTTAAAAATTTCATGAACCGCAATTGTTCATATTTCGGACAAGGGTGACAACCTTTTGCTGCATCTCTACGCTCAAACACGAGATTAATTACTCTGAGACAGCTATATCACCCGCTTTCAATGCGGACAGTCGCTCTATATAATCGCGCCATGGCAAAAAAGAAGAAGTCCCCCGGCGGAAATACCATCTGCCTGAACAAGCGTGCCAAGCACGAATACACCATCGAAACCCGATTCGAGGCCGGTGTGTCTCTCAGCGGCTGGGAGGTGAAAAGCCTGCGCGAAGGCCGTGGCCAACTGGTCGATTCATACGTTGTCTTCAAGAATGATGAAGCCTGGCTTGTAGGCGCCCATATCACACCTCTGATCTCAGCCTCAACACACTTCGTCACCGAACCCAGGCGTGATAGAAAACTTCTGCTGCATCGACGCGAGATTGAAAAGCTGACTACCGCCGTCGAGGCCAAAGGCTACACCTGTGTAGCGTTGGCTCTTTACTGGAAGAACGGCATGGTTAAGTGTGAAATTGCGCTTGTGAAGGGAAAGAAACTACACGACAAACGCGCTGACGAGAAAGAAAAAGATTGGAATCGACAGAAACATCGCGAAATGTCTGTTGCAGCCCGTTGAACCTTTTCACTTTCTTCCAGTCTATAATGTCGGTACAATGACTCGTTACATATCTGGGGGTGACTTGGCTTCGACGCTGATTACGAACCCTTGGGTGCATGCCGAGAACGTGATGATTCTCGTTAATCCCTCATCACACAGTTATAGTTGCAAACGACGATAACTACGCTCTAGCCGCTTAAGTCGGCTAGCGCCGCACTCTAAGGTGTCTGTAACTCAGAGGTTCGCGGTGTCATACGAGACAGAATCGCCTGGATGCTTTGCTCTAAGCTGAACGGTTAAAACTAAAAGAGCTCGCCCATAGCACCCTGGCTCTCGGGTCGCGACGGGTTAATTGAATAGAGATGCCTAAGCATGTAGATCTTGAGGCAGAGGATTGGCGGACGCGGGTTCGAAACCCGCCACCTCCACCAAACACCCAGAGTTAAGACCCTGTTTTTACAGGGTTTTTTCTTTTATAGCCCCTCCTTTTTACTCCAAGTGTCACCAATGTGTCACCGGAGCCAATTTAACCGCCTCTTCAAGGTGCTTCGGTGCAAGGTGCGCATACCTCATAGTCACTTTTACCGATGAGTGCCCGAGGATACGCTGAAGCGTCAGAATGTTGCCGCCCTTCATAACAAAATGACTAGCAAAGGTATGCCGGAGAACGTGCGTCGCCTGCCCCTTTGGAAGCTGTATACCCGTCTTTTCCAACACTCGCCGGAAGGCACCAATGCTACTGGTGAAGTTCCCATGCAACCGCCAATGCTCATGCAGGTAATGTGATAACTCAGCGGAAATAGGAACAGACCGGACTTTACCGCTTTTGGTGTTCGAAAACGTCACGACATTGTTTACCAGGGACACCGGTTTCAGGTTCTCGGCTTCAGACCAACGGGCACCGGTGGCCAGGCAAATGCGTATGAGCGGTTCCAAGTGCGGATTTGAACCGGGCCGACGATCACGGACAGCGTTCAGGATCTCGGTAATTTGCTGATCAGTGAGCCAGGACAGTTCCTGTTCCTGAATGCGGATCTGCTTCACCTTGGAAAGCGGGTTGAGGTAAGTGATTTCTCCCAGGGAAAAAAGCTCATTGAAAACGGCACGGATATACGTGAGCTCGTTGTTCAAAGTCTTGTCACTGATACCAGCGTCAGCACGTTGCCGCCGATCGCGAGCATACATGGTTGAGGTTAGAGACTTCGCATAAGGATCATTGAGCCGAACAGCAAAGCGCTGAAGTGCACGAAAACGGCGCTCGCCGTCGTTCAGTGTGTGCCCGTGCAGGTCGTACCAGAGTTGAAACAACTCAGAGAGCCTGCGGCGATCACGATCTGTATTGAGTTGGGTGTTCAGGCTTGGCGATTTGCTGCGAACCTTGGCCTCAAACTGGACAGCATCGGCTTTTCGGTCAAACGTGCGACGAATACGCTTGCCCCTGGATAGCTCGGCATCGACTTGCCAACGGCCTGACTTCGTTTTCTTAACCGACATCAGACAGCTACGCCCCATCGGATGGTTCGTTCCTGGAGCTTGTCCCTGATCCATTTGTAAATGTCTCGCTCAGTCTTGCCCCTCAACTGGAAGTACTCATACACAACGGTCCAGCAGTCCCATTCCTTAAGCGCGTTAAATGCCTTTTTTGCGCCGACACGCTCCCTAGCCAAGAGGCTGATCATGTTGCCCAGGAAGAGTTCGACGTTTTTACCACTGAAGCCAGACGCCGACTTATAACGGCGTTTGTAATCCATTTCTTCAGGGTCAATCGTAGCGTGAGGAAAGACGCGGATATCCTGGCGAAGGAACGTCCACACAGGATCAAACACAGTTGCCGACGACAGTAGCTTGAACGCCGTACAGCCGTAACGCCAGATAGCAGTCAAATGAGCAGCAATCTCGGCGTATGTATGGGTATCGATGACTTCCCCGGTCTGGACGTTGACTGAGCCCTGTGCAAATTGCTCGATGACTGAGTGATGAAAGCGATGCTCAATGCGCCATACGGGCAAATCAGGATCATAGTTATGAGGGTCTGAATCATCGAAGGGATTATCAGCAGAACGCCAAACGTCCTGCCAGAAGTCGAGCTTATCAGTCGCCTTTGCCTGATCGGTCTTGTTGTAAATGGCCAGCTGATGACCATTGGCCGATCCCCACAAGAACGATTTACCACGGCCATACACGGCTGCGCGTTCGTCAAATTCGATGCGTTCAACACCCGAGAAATCCCGTTGCAGCTTCGACCGACACTGCATACGGGGGACCATATCAATCGGTGGCATCCACCCCTGAATATCGACTGCAATATGAACGGCGCATTGGTTGGGCTGAGACTGGTGCAAAATTTTACCAGCCAGGCGATCCATCAAAGACTGGAGCTGACCAGGCTCCATTTGGCGGATCAGATGGGGACTCACTTCAATCTTGAGATGAGGACCAGACACATCAGCCTTACAGTTGAAGTTTTTGAACAGCAAGATCAACCCCAGATCTGCATTCTGAAGCTTGTACTGATAACCAGAGTCACGACCGACACGACCAGCAAACCAATGATAACCAAACAAACTGACCAGCCCCTGAGACTGTTCCAGGGTCGAGAGGAGATCCTCACGGCATACACCACGATACAACTGGCGAACCGTATCAACACCAACGTGAAGCACGCGGACTGCTGAAAGATCAGTTATCTGAGCAGTTTGAGGAGATACGAACAAACGACCGTGATCACACTCTTGGCCGTCTAACGTCATGCGGATCTGATCCTTTACCTGGGACATTTTTTCAATCCTTACAACAGGGGGTTAACAATGGTCTAACAGGTCGTTTCTTAGGCGTTTATCTAACGTGCTACAGGGCCGTCACGGGCTGGGCGCGCACGGGGAGGACAAGCCTTTCCCTTCGCACGCGCCCAGCCCGTCAGCCTGCTATACATAAGGCCTCAAGCTCTGGGAGTAGCTCCATGAACTCTATGACGGACCACAGGTAGCCAACGCACACGCCGAAGATGAGCCAAAAGGCGATATCGAATAGTTTCATTACATGATCCTGCCCTGGTTGTCGTACGAGGCGGAGCGAATAGGAGCAGGGTCCCAAAGTCCGTTGTTGACGATGTTGACGCACTGCTGGTAATCCATATCGACAGGGGTCATCTGCTGAGTGACACACTTGCAGTTGTACTCACCGTCTCGGTGATAACCGTAACAGCGGGTTTTAGGGGCAACAGTGGGCTTTATAAGCTCATCATAAACTGGAGCCGTTTCAGGCATTGATGGTATGCGCGGTTGCCACATTTTGGCGTATTCAACTGGATCAAGTGGATATACAGCCTTGAACGCCTTGTCTGAGTTGTCAGAAGCGGAGGGAGACAGCAATTTTGATGCTGCAGCAGCGGCCTCTTTTGGCAGGTCCGCCTCAGTTGCAGCTGAATCCATGCGACTACTTATGTCCCAGGCAAAGTAACCAATTGACGCAACAACACCCAAAACCAGACATATGAAAACCACCAGTTTTTTTGGAATACGCTTTTTATGGGTGTTGAGAACAGTGGAGGTATACAGATCAAAGACTGATTTTGGAACATTACCAGAACGGTTCTCAGCTTCACGAAGTGCAGCCGCATTTTCAGGGTCAGTGACAGCCTTTTCCCAGACAGCACATGATGACTTCAGGCCATACGGCTTTTTGTAGTGCCTGTGCTGCTGGACCTGGCGACGAACGTCAGTGTTGATCAACATGGGATGCTGTGTAGTCATGACGATATCAAAACCGTGATGGCGGTGAGTCTCCAACTCAGTGACCATCATCTCCTTGCCCTTGTCCCACTTCTGGGGCCTGAAGATGGTTTGAGCCTCGTCAATCAGCACAACGGAGCCTTCAGGGAGTTTGTACCACTCTTTTACTTCCTCTTCGGTCAATTCCTGCCAATCGGGAACAGTGCAGCCCCGGATGTTATAGAAGAAAACAGGCCGGTTTTTAAACTGTTCGTCAGTCAATACGAAGTTAATCATATTGGCGGTTTTTTGGCTGCCGGGCTGTCCGGTAAACAAATAAATCATGGAGTCCCCCTTTAGAACGATTTAACAGGCGGTGAGCCGGGTTTTTTCCAAACCAAGCCAGTAGACGCAATCAATGCTTTATAAGCGACACAGGCAGAGAGCGTAGACAATATGATTTTTATTGCCGAGTGAATGCCCAGCAAATTCAAAACCTGCACGGCGGTAACAGGTAATCCAGAGTATTGAGAGAGTATATAAGACTCGATTTGGTCAAAAACGAGATCAAGGCCGACATAGGTTACCAATCCAATACCAAGCGCCTTAATAACATAGCCGACCAACGGCCCAATTATAGATATTATAAAACCAAGAATTATACCCCATAGTGTCATTTTAAATACTCCTAAACTGTATAACGTGTTCCAATCAAGACTTGAGAGATCATAGAACCGGATATCCACATGGCCGCAAGAATAACAAGGGGTCTCAGATAACCAGCGAGGTCACAAAGCGGCTGAAACGTGAATTCATGGGTTTTACCTAAAACGGTAAACGTCGCCGGAGCTGGGCAGGAACCGGCATTACCGGAATCAGACCAAAGATTAGAAACATTGAACTGTTCAGATACATTAAATTCGCCCTGATCAATGCCAACCAGCTGCCCCCACTCGTCGGTGCCCTCATATTCAATATCGCCAGAGGCAATGGCCTGATTGATTGCATTTACCGCAGCATCAGGATCACGAGCATCGCAATAGCTTTCGTACTGCGTTTTGGCAATAAAGCAGTCGATAGGAGAACCCGAACATTCAAAAGGCTTAAAGTCACGCTTAGAACAGACGGTATTTTCGACAGACTCCAGCTTTCCGCAAGCCTGCTGCCACTGCTGTTTAACAATAAAGCACTGGATGGGGTCACCCGTGCATTGAGGAGCGGCCCCGTCTTCACAACTGTCAGCACCTGTTACACCATCCTCAGTACCTTCACCTTCGCCGGTACCGTCGCCCTCTCCAGTTCCGTCGCCTTCACCCTCTCCTTCACCTTCACCGGTACCGTCACCCTCTCCAGTTCCGTCACCTTCACCCGTTCCATCACCCTCATCAGGGTTATCGGGATCTGTTGGGTCTTCAGGATCGGTGGGATCTTCACCGGGCTGGGGACCATCTTCAGTTGATGTTGATGCTGGACAGGATTCAGATTGATTTACGACTGCGGCAAGCGTGCCATCAGGGTTATAACAGTTTTTCTGAGGTTCTTCAGTTGAACCCGGAGGGCATGAGGCATTACCAGAAACAGTACCCATATAAACATTGTTAGAGTCATAACACTGCTTCGGAGGATCACCAGCAGTTTCACAACCCTCATTGGTACATTGAGACTCCGAACCGTCACACGCAGCACCCGAGAATTCTACGTTTGCCTGACAAAACCGGTCGCCCGATGGCGTATCCCAACAATCAGCAGAAACAACCGAAGCCGCACAATTTGCCGTTGCTCCAGGTACACAGTAATTGCCAGACGGATAGCCGGACGTAAATGCGGAAAATTCAAGCGTTCCAATTTGGCCGCCAGCGTCAACACATTCTTGAGGCTCACCGTCATAACAAGGTGAATCAGGATTATTTAAATCCTCAGGGCTGCAAGCGACAGGAACATAGGCGATTGATTCATTATATGTCTGAGATTCATATCGTGGATCATCATAGTCCATAGTACGCACAAAATGACACATACCCGAATCACAATAAGATAGATCACGAGTTTGTGTACCAGCAGAACTCTTGCCTTCATTAAATCTAGTGGATTGCGAGTTATTCCAAGCCCCAAAAGCTGACTCTGGTGTAGAACCATAAAATGCGCCGACTTTATATATAGTCGCGGCATTAGCTTGATGCGACAAAAAGAGCGGCAGCAAGCACAATAAGGGCAAAAACCAACGGGTCAAATAACATTTCATTTCCTCAGCCCCTAAGAGTTGAATAAAAAAGGGGTCAGCCGAACTGTTACCCCTGTGCGCTGGAGAGTCTGGGTTTACATTCCAATTCCGCGCTTAACCCAGCGGAATGAGGCATATACAGCAGCAACACCAATAATGATGCCGCCGACAATGACCAGATCACCGTTAATACCGTCAAGACTTGCCTGAACTTCAGTGGTGATAACACTGGCATTTGCAGCAGTCGCACCCATTACAGCACCGGCAACAGCACCGGCTTTAAGCCATTTACTTTTCTTCATTTGAGTTATCCTCAATAGTTTTACGAATCATCTTCACACCGAAAGCGATTGCGAAGACCAGAATTGTCCAGCCTGCCAAATATTCGAAATCGTCTACTGTCAGGCCAGACGAAAAGGATGCAGGGTCAGCGACCAGCCAGCCGGTAGCGCACTCTGGAAAACCGGAAGCGTTAAGGGTGATAGCTGAATCACAGACCAAGACCTGCATTAGATATGAGCTCCATCTTTGCCTGGTGCAGCTGCGTCGGACGAATACTCTGTAAACGTCAGAGAGCAGTCAGGACATTCATAGGTAATCGAAACCGGATTAGAACGATCACCTTGAACATGTACCTCGTAGCACTCGCCGCAACATTCAGGGCAAGGTGCACAGAAGTGGTCATAAGCGGAGCCGATATCACACATAGTTATTTACCCTGGGCTGCCGGTTTTTCAGCGGCTTGGCGTTGACCAGGCAGTGACACAACGGATACCAGGTAATCTTGGTTGGTCATGCCGCCGTAAGCGTTCTTGGCTTCACGCGGTTCTGACTGGAACTCAACCATGCAGGGACCGTTGTCCAGGTTCAGCGCGTCATATACTGCCGGTTCGCTGGCGTACTCCATGACGCTATAGCCCTTTTTGTTGGGACGGCGCGGGTCATTGGCCGGAGCCAGTACCTGGACTGAGCAACGGATCTCGCCAGTTTTGGATTGATAAAAATCCTTGTTGATCACAAACAGGGTTTTGGTAGAACGAAGCTCTGGGATGTTAAACATGGTTGTGTTCCTTAATTAACGTGATAACAAAGTGGGCACCGTACTGCGGGGCGTAAGTCTGGGATGCCTAATAAGCTGCCGCAGCAGTCGCAAAGCTCCCAATAGTGAACCGCTTTATCTGGTGCCACTGGGGTCAGGTAAATCACTAGGCGAGGCGTTGACGCTTCGGCCTGGTATGCAGTGTGTCCAGTACAGTCATACACACCGCATACCAGGCAAAAACCTATGTGCTCCGCTCGTTGAAGCACGTCCCTACGGGACCGGGTTCTATTGGCTACGCCAACGGGGCCTGAGGTCCCCGCCCTTACGGGTGACGATCCCTCGTGCCTGCGCGCTCCGCTTGCTAAAACCGCTCCCAGCTCTGAATCAAGGGCGGGGGGTTGTCCCCGTCCCGACATCTCTGCCAGTCGTGATGCGGACCGTGGCGCACTGCCTGAAAAGCGCAATAGACGCTGCGCTTCTGCTATTGCGCTTTTCATTCAGTACCCCCCTTTTGGTCCGCGACTGGCGACGATGACGGGGCGGGGACAGAATCACTTACACCAGGTGCAAAGTCCGGGCAGCCAGCCGATAGCCAGGCAGTCAGGACGGAGCCGCAGAGGGTCCACAGGTCAGTCCCGCGATTGATGGCCTCTTTTTGCAGACTCAGGTACACCGAGGAGGGAGCCACCACGTAAAAGCGGCGCTCCTTGTCTTCAGGTTGTTCCAGGCGAGGGGGAATAATCGTGGTCATTATTTTTTCTCCTGGACACGACGAGTAGTAAAACCGCCATGCTGCTGATACTGCTGTAAATCTGACCAGTGATAACGCTCACCCATTACCTGGATAACTCCTCGAACAGTCTTTTTATATTCAGCACGACTGGCAACACGGGTAGCAATGTCAGGGTTATTGGTATCGACAACGATATTTCCGACAGTAATAGACATTAAGCGACCTCCTGGAACACATTGCAGGCGTCAGGGTTCTGCTGGATGGATGACAGATGGCGGAATATCTGTTCAATGACAGGTTCAGCCGCTGATAGAGACACATCTAACGAAATGGTGTAGCGATGCGTTGTGCTCATGGCAGAACGTGCGTTGAATGCCTTATGAACGAGGGAATCAATCACGCGGTTATGCAGGCCGTAGCGGTCAAGATCAACAACACGAACGGACAAGGGGCCTGTGTGAATTGGTGACAGGATATCGAGGTCGAAATGACCAGGCATAAAACGAGCTATGAGATACGCACCGGAACAGTTCAGACGCGTGACTTCGGCTGAAATTTCAGAAAAGTGAGCAATCAGGCATTCACGGTCAGAGACTTGAGTAATAGCGTTCATCAGATCATTTCCTCTTCCATAAGATTTTTTGAAAGCAACGTGATGTTGACCAGGCGATGTTTGCCAATGCGGACAGATGGCAGATACCCGGACTCAATCCAGCCCTTCACAACACCCTCATCAACGCAAATCCACTCGGCAAACTTCCGCCACGCCATCAACGGGGGCACGGGCGCCGGTGCTGGGGTAATCGGTTGTTGTTCCATGGTTGCGCCTCTATAATCGGTTGTTGTTGGGGTTTTGGTTAATCTATGTTCTATAGACATATGTGCATAATACATTACTCTGATTATATGTATATATAACATTGATTGGATTTTTTAATGGCTGAGCGTGCTTTTGATAGGGCGTTACTATTGCTTGAAAGGACAAGCCTTAAAGACTTGGCTGTTCCGAACAGCAAAGAGTACGTGAGATGGCAAAACATCAAGCGAGGCAAAGCACGTCTGGGCATTGATGAAGCTGAAACACTATCGAAAATTTATCCCCAGTACGCACTTTGGTTACTGACTGGAAATGTGTTACCGGAAGCAGGTCAAACCAGCCCAGACCTGGAAGAGATCCAACGCTCAGAATCAAGGACACAAAACGCGGGATAAGCGTCGCTCATAAAGTGATGGAACGTTGGTATAACAGGGAGGCGGAATGAGCAAAGAGACTAAAAGGCTAATTTACATTATATGCGGTATTGTAATGACGGTGATTATAGTTCCGTTAATGTACAGAGCCTTTGTGCTATACCAATTTAACCAGGTTATCAGATCAGTTACGCCCGGTAGCACATCAACGCCAATAAACCCCCTGCAAAATACAACAAACAGCATAATAGAAAGACACCAGATACGGCTCAGAGAAGACCAAAGGAAGAGAGCTGAACTAGCTGAAATTGCTCATCAAAAACAATTAGCAGAAGAAAAAGCAAAGATAGAAGAAGCTGAAAGGGTCAGACGTGTAAAAAAACTGACCTCGTCTGAGTGCCAGTTCTGGAAGCATTACTATGAAACTAAAAGCACAGAAAGAGGCTTGGAAAAAGTAAGAGAACACTGCTACGAGTAGTGTCACCAAGGTGTCACGAGCATAGCGGTATATAGCCGCAAAACGAGACAAACCAGAAGTAGGAACAGGCGGGAAACCCGCATAAACTGGCGCATTGCCGCATAACAGGGTTTAAGTGTCACGGGTTCGAAACCCGCCACCCCACCAAATTGCAGATAACTTTAAGTCGTTGATCCGATTAGAAATTTGGCTGTTAGCAAGCAGTCAATAACAGGGTTAGCGGCTTAGAGTGTCACACCTTTGTGACAGACAGCTTTACTCTCAACTACCCATCACGATAGCACCTAATCCGACTAGGCGTAACCACTAGGTTTCCATCAGCTAGCAACGAAGCTGGCCTATGCAACTTCCTAATCACTACCACCTATCACCATGCTATCGCCCGCAGCACTGCTTATGAGCGTGATTCGACCTTTCTGTGGATGCAGACACTGGTAAACAGACAAACCGCCCGTATCAGCCTTGTGAAGCGTTTCAGAGGCATCAAGCAGCTCTATGAATTGCATGAAGGATATAGCGTTAATCATGGTGGTCTCCTTTTGTAATCAGTAGACAGCTCACAGATGGAGCAGAGCCACTTGTATCTAAAAATCGTGATAAGCATCTACTTATTTTTTTAGCATTCATTCTAATAGGTGACTCCCCTCTTTACGGTTTGCTTACATTCAGATATCGGCATAACATTCAGCTTCCAGAAATGATGTAACGGAAGTATTGGAAGACTATTATGAAGGGATTTGTTGTTCAGAACTTCACCGATAGCAATAGCCCTGCGTTCAACGCAGGCATTCTCGAGAATGATGCTATCTATGCCTGTAACGACATAGATCTGGATTCAGTTGATCACTTGATCAACATCATGAAGGACTCAGATAGCCAAGAAAACTGTTTAAGCCTCCTTCGTGGTTCCAATCTAATAAAGGTTGTCATCAAAGCAGATCGACTCGGCGCAGTTTTAGCCCCAAAGGATATTTCCGAGCAGTTTTCTAGAGCTCAACGAGAGCAAGAAAGAAAAGCTAGAGAAGCTAAATATAATGGAGACTACAGCCATATAATTCTGTCAACAACACCTTCACTTGATGGCTACCGAGTTACAGAGACAGTTGACGTCATTACAGCTGAGTGTGCTTTTGGCATGAATGTTTTTAAAGATATATTTAGTGCTGTCACTGACTTTTTTGGCGGAAGGAGTGGCGCTGTCCAGAACACTCTACGAGACGCAAGAAAGCTCTGTCTTAACGAACTTCGCAAAGAAGCCTTCGATATTGGCGCAGATGCAGTTATCGGTGTTGATTTAGACTATAGCGAATTTACTGGGAGAGAAAAGTCTATGCTCTTCATGGTGGCATCCGGAACTGCTGTCAAACTGTCTAAAGAGAACGACTAAACGTATTTTGATCAAAAGAAAAGCCCGCATTTCTAACGGGCTTTTTATATCATATTATGCGGAGATTTTTTAAGCGATATTCCATAGCCTGATTGGAAACTTGAAACTTATCCGCCAATAACTCAATAAAATCAGATTTTGACATCGCCACCTTGCCAGATGGTGCTCGATGGGAGTCCGCCAGCTCCTTAGCTTCTCTCGCCAACATATCTGCTGGCATCAATAGATCCGCAGAAAACTTATTCGCTTCTCTCTCGACTGGTGAAATACTACCATCCCGACGAAAATGTTTTGATCCATCAGTAAAAGACTCATCTTTGCTTGTGTCCTTATAAGCAGGTAGCATATGGCAAAAAAGATGACCAAGCTCATGACTGAGCGTAAAGCGTTGACGCCGCTCTCCGTCAAATGGGTTAATCCATATTACAGCTGTAGACCTATCATCTGACCACGAAATTTTTCCGGACAGCCCCATTTCATCGAAGTCAAAATCCGATGTAACCTGAACACCCAAGTAGTTTGCTATCTCGTAAACATCAACAGGCGGATGGTTAATTCCTGTCAGCTTTAGCAGCTCAGAAGGCGCATAGTAACGAGAGCTATTAAGAATATCGCTTCTCATTTTTCACCCCCTATCCTCAGTCTTCATCAGTAAATTTGAGCCGCACAGAACGCGCTTTCGCGGACTCAGCGCTGTTGAGCTTATCTGCCACAACCCTTTCAATGAGCTGTGAGAGCTTATCTCTGAACTCTCTATTCTGCATCACAAACGAAATGTTATCTACCGCGTCCTGATACAGCTCGTTATGAACAGACTCCTTGATCTCTTCAATGATGCTCTCACCATCTCCTGTAGTGGTCAACCAATCCCGGACAGTATTTTAAGGTTTTCTTCAGCGGCAACAGGCGAAATGCCGTCGTTAAATGCGTGAGGTCGCTGCCGGTTGTAGTAGTCCATCAGGTAGCCCCCAACATCTTTCTTGGCCTCGGCCAAGTTCTGATACCCCAAGGCTGGTATCCACTCCGATTTCAGACTCCGGAACAGCCTTTCCATCGGTGCGTTGTCCCAGCAGTTACCACGTCGGCTCATGCTTTGTGTCATTCGATAGCGCCAGAGCCTCTGACGGAACTTACGGCTGGCATACTGGCTTCCCTGATCCGAGTGGAACATAACTTTCTCCGGTCGACCACGCTGTTCCCAGGCGTGGTCCAGAGCTTTGACAACCAGATCGGCATCCGGACTGGATGACATCGCCCAACCAACAACGCGCCGGGCATACAGATCCAGCACCACAGCCAAATAGCTCCATCGTTGGCCGCTCCAGACGTAGGTAATGTCACCGCACCAAGCCTGATTGGGCCGGTCTACCGTAAACTCACGAGCTAGATGGTTCGGAATATCTGGTCGCTCAACGGTAGCCTGCTTGTAAGCGTGAGGACCTGGTTGCTTACAGATCAGCCCCAACTCACTCATCAGTCGTCGGACCTTAAAGCGACCAATCACCACGCCGTGATCGTTGAGCATGCCTTTGATTGTCCGGCTGCCGGCAGAACTGCGGCTCTTGGTAAACAGGCGGTTCACCTGAGCCTTCAGGGCCAGACGCTCAACATCCACGTGTTTCCGTCGTTGGCGATACTCGTAATAGCTGGAACGGCTGATATCGAACGCATGGCAGACCATTTCAACAGGCACTTGCTCACTCAACTGGTCTATCAGCGCGTACGATTCATGTCGTCCGACATCAAGAGAGCGGTAGCCTTTTTTAGTATGTCTTTCTCCTGCTCAAGGCGCTTGCAGCGGGCTTCCAATTCTTGAATCCGGCGCTGCTCCGGGGTTAAAGCTTTCCCCTTTGGGGTGACACCCTCACGCTCCTCGGTCAGCTGTTTGACCCAACGGCGAATGGCACTCTCGCCCACGCCCAGGGACGTACTGGTCTGGGGAATGGTGTAACCTTGGTCCAGCACCAGGCTGGCTGCTTCCTGTTTGAACTCAGGAGAAAAAGAACGTCGCTTTCTGGTCATCAGACACCTCGTTTATGGTGGCGATTTTACCACCTACGTTGGTGTCCAGAATCATTGAACCACTACAGTAGACCTTGAAGGGCCTAGCAGCGTCTTTCGTCGTCCATTCCCCAAAGGCGGTACTCAGGGCATCATCACCTTTATCAAGTAACCGCGTGATGAAGCTAAGAAGGAGGTCCTGGTTTACGTCCAAAAGAGGTATTAGATCGCAGAGCACACGCTGAACGAGGAAGAAGCGTGGTCCCTCCAGCGTTGTCAACGCTTCTTCTAAATGTAGGTCAATTGATGGTGCATCGGTAGCATTCAATATTGCCACGAGGGCTACGAGCAACTCTGAGTAGTTATCTTCCCGACGATGGCACTTTAGATCCGTAACAGTATGAAGCAAACCTCGTGTGCGAAGCTGAGTAGCCAATTCCGCTTTGTCGATCGGTATTCCTTCGGTATCCATTTGCCTGTCCCTTGTCTACATTGGCATCCAGAGACTTTACAATTTTCTCAAAGTTGCGGAAATACCCCAGTCTATCTGCACCCATAGTGCAACATAAGAGCGCCTCACTCGATGCAGCCCGGCAGAAATTCCAAGTCTTGCGAGTGCTCACTAACCAAGTCTGCCCTATAGTCACGCACTGGATTGGGTGACACCCACCACCCACGTTCGATAGCTCGCGATTTACAGTAAAACGGTCATCCTATAGAGCCAAACGGAGTATGGGACACACGCAGTATTCACGTAAGTATTTTCTACAAGGCATAAATGATCTTATTTACTACTAGACCGTTTGGGCGCGGATTGTGTCATGTCCGCTTTGGGCCAGGAGCAGAAGTAAGCTTCCTTTTAGTTACTGTGATCACTTGCCTGAGGCTCTCAGACATAAGCGTATTGAACACAAGAAGCCCGGGGCGCCCCACCTCAAAACGCTCAGCTTCCTGAAACCGGTTCCGTCTGAAGCTGAACAGATCACTTTTCAATTGACCTGCACTGGCAGTGTGATACCGTACTAGTACATGAATACAATTCACTTGAATGAGCTGCTCGATCACCTGCTGCAAATGCGGAATCGGGACTCCCTTGAAGAAGCGCTGCGCGACCTGCTGACTCCGGCTGAACTGACCGAGGTCTGCAACCGGCTGCAGATTCTGCGCATGCTGGAAGCCGGCGTGCCGCAGCGGGAGATTGCCAAGCAGCTCGGCGTCGGTATCGCCACCGTCACTCGCGGGGCACGCGCCCTGAAGATCAAACAGCAACAGAGGCTAACATGAGCCAGAAACCGGCCCGCATAACACTGCCGCGCAAGCCACATTACGTCACACTGGCGGCAGACATCGACTTCTTCGGCCTGTTCAAGAAGATTGAGAAACGCTTCGACAACTGCTTCATGCTGGAGTCACTGGGCGAAGAGAGCTTCATCTCGCGTCACTCCATCATCGGCTTTGATCCGGAGCAAATCCTCTGGGCCACCGAAGGCGAGTTGCATGTGCAGGGCCGCGACGGTGAAGTACAAAGCTACGCCAGTGACAACCCCTACTATCTGCTGCGCGAGATCGTGCCGCAGAACATCATCTCGCGGAAGTATGCCGGCGGCCTGACCGGCTATATCGGCTACGACTGCATGAACTACTTTGAGCCAAGCCTGAACCTGCAGCACAGCGACATGTTCGATGTGTTCCGTTTCGGCGTGTTCAAGGATGGTCTGATTCTCGACAAAATGACCGGCGAGGTCATCTATTTCCACTATGATGACAGCCGCATGGCGATGATCGAGCAGATTCTGGCCGAACCTGCGGTGGAAAATGGCCCGCTTACGGTGACACCCATGGGCGAAACCATGACCCAGGTCGAGCATGCCGCTGCGGTGATGAAGGTGAAGCAGGACATCATCGACGGCAAGATTTTCCAGTGCGAGGTGGGATTCAAGAAGCGCTTCCGCCTGGAGGGGGACAGCATCAACCTGTACGAGCAGCTGCGTGAGGTGAACCCCTCACCGCAGATGTACTACGTCAAGTTTGGCGAGCAGAAGCTGATCGGCGCCAGCCCCGAACTGCTGTTCCGCCTGCGTCAGGGCGAGATGGAAACCTTCCCGCTGGCCGGTACCACCAAGCGTGGCGCCAACGCAGTGGAAGACACCCAATACGCCCGTGCCCTGCTGAACGACCCGAAAGAGATCGCCGAGCACAACATGATCGTGGACCTGCACCGCAACGATATCGGCCGGGTGGCCCGTTTCGGCACGGTAAAGGTGCGCAGCCTGATGGATATCAAGCGGTTCAGCCACGTACAGCACATTTCCAGCGAAATAGTCGGTATCATCGCTGAAGATCACGATATGTTCTCCGCACTGGCCAGCAACTTCCCCGCCGGTACCCTGACCGGCGCGCCCAAGATCGAGGCGATGAAAATCATCGATGATCTGGAATCAGACGGTCGAGGCCCCTACGGCGGTGCCGTGGGTCACTTCTCGTTTAACGGTGACTGTACCTTCGCCATCCCGATCCGCA